>Ga0123357_10008642_pt1 | contig 12752 bp, 6 predicted proteins | sample TergutEmb28metaG_FD_89873 | JGI IMG/M metagenome (GOLD analysis project Ga0123357, IMG submission 89873) | Embiratermes neotenicus P4 segment gut microbial communities from Petit-Saut dam, French Guiana - Emb289 P4 | ecosystem: Host-associated > Arthropoda: Insects > Digestive system > Gut ... | reverse complement strand
GCGTGCGGGAACGCTGCCTTGGAGCACGTCGGGAATGCCGTCGGCGTTCGTGTCCGTGATAAGGTTTAATCCACCATTGGCGTTGGTCGTCACACCGCCGTTGGTGCCGACTTCGACGTTCGCAATCAATCGTCCGCCAACATCGTAATAACTCAGGGAGTAGCTCACCCGCGCCTTGGGCTGTGTTGTGGAAGAGGGATCGCCTAATTCGCCCGTACCGGTCGCGTCGTCGAATCGCTGACGATCGGTCACAAGAATCACGTTGGAATTCGCATCGTACAGATATTCGACCTGTTCGAGCACGATGTCGCCGATGACGTTCTGGGCGTCCGCCCAAGTGTTGGCAGTTCCCGCCGCCGCGTCGCCGCCGCCATCGGTGAGATAACTGGCCACGACTCGGCCGGCGCCGTCGTAGCTTGTCTTGCTGACAGGGCCGCCGGAGGTCTGCGATTTGACGACATTGCCGCAATGATCGTACCACACGTTGCTGACGATCGCGTCGCTGGAGATTGTTCCCGTCGTCGGATCGACGCTGTAAGTCGCGCTTTGGTACGCTCGACCTTGGGCGTCATAAAGCGTTGTCGAATAACTGCGAAGCTGGCTGGCATACGTTACTAATGCACCGCTGTCCGCAAAGTTCGCCAGCGGGATATTGTCGGCGGCGAATGTATAGCTTGCCGTCACCTGGCCGATGTTATTCAAAACGTTGTAATTGATAAAGCTCGTATTGCCGGTCTCATTTGTTTGCACGCCGACCTTGCTGGCGATCATGCGGTCCTGCCAGTCATAGAGGTATTGCGTGATGCGTGGGGCTTCGGAGCCGCCGGGGAATTCGGTGATTTGGGTCAGGTTGGAATCGCCGATGCCGTCGTTGTCGTATTGGTACAGAGTGACGAGCGTCATGTCGGTTCCAGCGGGAATGGCCAGCGGATTAGCGCTGACAGCTCGTAGGAAATCCTCCCAATTGCCGTCATTCGTGCCGACATACGTGGCGAGCTGGCGACCAAGAGCGTCGTAAGTCGTCACCGCAATGGCGCCGTCGGCGTTCACCGTGCGTGCCTGCTGACCACTGACATCGTAGTAATAACTGGTGGCGTAGAAGTTTGCACCAGCCGTGCCGCTGTACGGACTGTTGGCAGCAGTGGATAGATAGGTTGCATTATCGATCGCGGCATAGCTGTCCGATTCAACAAGCTGCAATGCCGTGTTGTAGAGCCAGCGAGAAAGCGTTTGGAGCGTGAAACCGTTGGTGGTCAAATCGAGCAGAGCGTCGTTGCCGCCTCCTCCCTCGCACCACGTCGGCAATTGGATTTCGTTGTTGACGACGCTGAAGTCGCCGCTGAAGGTCAGGTATTCGTCGTACATGGCGAAGTTGCCGTTTGCCATGGTATAGAGCATATTTCCGCGGCTCATCGTCACCGGCCCCAGCGGCGTGATCGTGCCGTCGCCGTTGGCGTCCAGCGATTCGCTCGCCTCGACGAACGAATAAATCGCCTGATGAGCGTCATCATAAACAATTCGCGTGATCGTACCGTCGGGGCTGGTGATCTTCACCGTGCGACCCTGGGAATCCACTTCATAAGTGGTTTCAAGATTCAGCCCGGAACTATGGTAATTCGTCCAGCCCAAACTATTGAACAATGACTGCTCAGCAGGTGAAAGCGTTTTATCCGTAATGCTAAGAGTCACCGCCCCCGTAACCGGATCATACTGAGTGTAGTTAACGTAGCCGTCGGGATCCATCGTCCAGACCAGCCGTCCAAACGAATCGTAGTACGTCCGCCAGACATCCGCCGTTCCCGGACCGTTCTCGACGCTATTTACCGTCGGCAGAGTAACAACTTCCCACTGAACCTGATTCGTGCCGCTGATCCAGCCATAGCTGTAATACGTCGTTTGTGCGCCGGTGCTGTAGATGCTCGGAGAGCTCGCCACATCCTCCGAGAACCACGTTTGAGCCGAGATATAATAGTAGGTTTCGCCATTGGCGTAATTGGAACTATACGTCGTGAGTGTCTGGTAATGCTTTACAGTCCCGCTGGTGCCGCCGTCGCCTTGCATCACCGCTGTGTCCACCTGATAGCCCAAGCTGTTATAGTCCGTCCACTCGATCAACCCGTCATGATCCGCAAGGTATTGATAGTTCGACGCAACGCCGCCATAACCCGCGCCCACCAGGTCCGGCAGTGCTTCATCGTAGCCGAGAACCGCCGAAGGATCCGCATGCATGATCTGCCGGCCACTGGCATCATAACGATAATACTCCATCCACTGCTGACCGCTGGCCAAGTCCTGCGTGATCTGCAACATCACTTGGCCCATAAAGTTCGAGTACGTGATGATTCGGAGGTTTTGCGAATTGTCCGCTTCGGTCTGCCGGTAAGCCCAGGTGTTGTAGGTGGTGGCGTTGTAGACGTTGGTGGAGACGGTTTTGTTGGCGGCATAACTATAAGTAGTGGTGCCAAAACCGCCCTGACAACCCGAGCAGCCGTTGCCTTGAGCGACCAGCTTGGTCACTCGCCCCTGATTGTCGTATTCGTAATAATTGTCCGCATATTGAGCGACCACCGAGTCGGCGAGGAGGTCCACCGAAGTACCGTTAGCGTTGGCATAAGCCAAAAGACGTTCATACGAAGAGCCCGTGACGAGATATTTCAGTTTCCCCTGACTGCCATCACCCTCCGTATAATAACGCATATAGGTGTACTCGATATCCCCGGTATCCGTGGTATCGGCGATGAGTTCGAGGCTGCCTGGCAGGCCGTTGACGCTATTGGCACCATAGTATGTATAGGCCGTGAAAAAGGTGCTCGTGAGATTGCCGTTCTGGGTGACTGACCTCGATACCACATCACCGCTGCTGTTATAGGCGTACGCGATCGTTTGCCAGTTCCCGTCGCCCAAATCCTGCGTCACGGTCAGCGGGTTGCCATTGGCATCAACAGCATCAACAGACGTGATGTGCCCCGCCGCATCAATCATCCCGACAAACTGCCCGCCGTTGCCATTTGAATCGAATGGCGTGAAGAGAAGCTGAATCCCCGTCCCGCCGCCAAGCACCAGCAAATCCTGGTTGCTACCATTGAAAAAAATCGTCTGCCTGCGAAGCGTGTACGGATTGCCTCCTATGCCATAATAAGAACCAGAATAACCGAAATAAATATGGAAGCCGTCTTGCGCGGAAAACACAATGGTTCCGTTGTGCAATTGCTCAGCTTTGAGCCAGTCGTTGCCGGCAGTAGGCGTACTGTTGTTATAGCCAGTAGGAGTCACCCCAGCATTCTGCCATTGCTGACCACCAAGGACCTGGCCGTCCGGAAGACCCAATGGATTGCCCTTGCAGGTGATACAAGACGTCGCCGGCATGGTCACCGAAACTGAGGACGTCCAGCTTGAATCAAGCGAAGTGCCGCTTCCTAACGCTTTGGCACGGTAGTAATATGTTTCGCCGGCCACAAGGCCGCTATCAACATAAGACGTCACATCCTTACCAAGGCTTGCGATCGTTTCCCAGTCCGCATCGTCCGTCGAATTGACGTAAGACCGTTGAATTTCATAACCCGATTCACTGTTGCTGGTGTTATCCCATTCTAAGCCAACAGAGTGATCTGAAATCGCTTTGGCGGTTAGGGGATAGGGAGCTGGAAGCGCCGGGATTACCGGCATGCTGCTGACGATATTGGACATGTCAGAGACTTGACTTTGATCAGGTGTCACAGCCCTAACCATGAGACCGTAAGACGAATAATCGATCTCACTGGGGCTGTATATAATGCAATATGTATCACCACCCTCGAAGGAGGCCAGCCAATGGTTACCTTCTATATTAATTGATGTACTAAAAAGTTGATATGTAACATTGGGAGAAGAAGATGGATCCCATTCAAGAAGGTATTCGTAATCACCCCCTTCATTCTCGCTCAAACAAGTTATGGTAAGATTGGTTGGAGGGTCAAGCATGAAGTTAAGCTGAACAGGTATGATCTCCGAAGGCGTCCCTATCCCCTCTATCCCCTCAGCGTCCATATATATTTGAATTCCGCCTGGCCATGTAAGAAATAAATCATAAACAGTGACGGAGTAGGTGTCGCCGTCAACATTCGCATTATTTATCATATAGCCATAATAGCCCAATTCTTCAAACCATCCGGTATCAGCGGCAGGCGAATTCATGTAAAGGTGAAACGTCGGATGTTCATCGTTCCCGAAGTATTTCCAAGTGAGGGTCACAGACCCTGAGACCACAGCCCCTAGGCTGTTTACTACTGGGTCGTTTACGGTGACTTGCAGGTCATACACTTCACCTTCATCAGAGCTGGGAATTGCGGGGAAAGCATAGGTGTAGGGTGCCGAATAAGCCGATTCGCCGGTAACAACGGCGCGGACGCGGTAAGTTACCTCGACGCCGTTCCAGTCACCGCTGACACTGCAACTCGTTAAGTTTGCCGGAAGTGTATACCAGAGGCTAAAGTTATCTGAACTTGGACACTTGATTTCAACTTGATAACTTGCCTCACCATCCGAGTTGTCCGTCCAAGTCAGAACGAATCCGCCATTGTCATCTTTGACCACTTGCACATCCGTGGGGGCCGCCAGGCCATCATACGTCCAAACCACCGGCGTGCCAGCAGAAGTTATTACTGTCCCGTCCGCATCGACCGCCCGCACCTGGAATTCATACGGCGACACCGGCTGCAGACCTGTTACCTGCAACGAGGTCGCGTCTCCGTTGACCGTCGCGTAACTCGAAAAGGTCTGGCCGTTATCCGAGGAAATCAAAACGACAAAACCCGTATGGCCGTCTTCGGCAGGCAAAGCATTCCACTGAAGAGTGATGACGCTGCTGCTGACGGCGTTCGCCTGCACACTCAAATCAACTGCGGGCGTGGGAGTGCCATTGACGATCGAGCCGTTGTTGGTGATGTTTTCGAGTTGAGACAGATCGCTGCCTGTCCAGTTGAGCGTTCCGTTATTGGTGATATTTCCCTGAATCACACAGCCGGCGGCGACATCGAGCGTTACCGTCTGGCCGGAGGGTATTTCAAACGGGTTTGTCGATGGATTGTCATTGACGATCTGAGCGCTGACGATTTGAGCTCCGTTGCGGAGGAGGATCGAGCCGCTGTCCCACTGCACCAGGCCGGTGTTGTCGAGGGTGCTGTCATCAAGCGTCAGGCTATTGCTCTTGCCGTCCAGGTAGAAGTAATAGCCGGGGCTGGAGTTGATTTGCGAACCATTGGCCAGCACGATGTTGCCGCTGGTCCAGTGCATGCCGTAGCCGTAGTAGTCCACATTGGTGATCGTGGAGTTATTGAGAGAAAGCGTGTTACCGCCGCCGTCGAGCCATAGGCCGCCGGAGACGGTGTTGATCAGTTGGGAATTATTCACGAGCACGATATCGCCGCCGGTCCAGTGGATGCCGTTGCCGCTGGCCTCATTAGCGATCGTGCTGTCGTTGAGAGAAAGTGTATTGCTGCCGCCGTCCAGATATAGATCGCCGTTGCCGGAGTTGATAAGTTGGGAACTATTCATGAGCACGATGTTGCCGCTGATCCAGTGAATTCCGTTACCATAGTAATAGTCATTGGTAATCGTACTGTTGTTGAGAGAGAGGGTATTGCTGCCACCGTCGAGCGAGATGCCGCCGTTGCCGGAGCTGAAGAGCTGGGAACCATTGGTCAGCACGATGTCGCCGCTGGTCCATGAGAGTGGATAGCCGCAGTCGTTATTGGTCAGAGAGCTGTCATCGAGAGTGAGGGGCTTTGTGCCGCCGTCGAGCGAGATGCCGCCGGAGACGGAGTTGAGGAGTTGAGAACCATTGGCCAGCTCGATCGTGCCGCCAATCCAGTGGATTCCGGCACCATAGTAGTCTTCATTGGTGATCGTGCTGTCGTCGAGAGAGAGGGTATTATTGTCGCCGCCGAGCCATAGGCCGCCGTAGCCGGAGTGGATCATTTGGGAACCATCCGTCAGCTCGATATCGCCGCTGGTCCAGTGAATACCGTCGCCGGAATAGCTTTCATTGGCGATCGTGGAGTTGTCGAGAGAGAGGGTATTGCCGCCGCCGTCGAGCCATAGGCCGCTGGAGCCGGAATTGATAAGTTGAGAACTATCGACAAGTACGATGTCGCCGCTGGTCCAGTGAATACCGTTGCCGTAATAGTATGCATTGGTGATCGAACTATCGTCGAGAGAAAGTATATTGCTGCCGCCGTCGAGCCATAAGCCACCGCTGCCGGAATTGATCAGTTGGGAACTATCAACCAACGCGATGTTGCCGCTGGTCCAGTGGAGTCCGCTGCCGGAGTCTTCATTGGTAATCGTGCTGTTATTGAGAGAGAGGGTATTGTTGCCGCCGTCGAGAACGATGTTGCCGGAAAGTTGCGTGTTGGACAGGGTGATCTCGCCGCTATGCCAGGTGAGATCGCCAACAAGGTTCAGGCCGTCGATCGTCGCGGTGCTCGAACCGATATCAAGAATAAGGTTCCCATATAGAGTGGTGATGTCGCTGCTCACAGTGATGGTGAAATCATTGCCGCCGGCGATGACCGCGTCGTCGCCGTTGGCAAAGGCAACGTATGCACCCGAGCCGTCAGCAGCGGTGTTCCAGTGGTCCGTGGAAGTAAGGTCCCAGGTCCCAGAACCGCCCTGCCAATAAAGAGTCTGGCCCGACAAAAGCATTCGCGGCTCCAATGCATCGAAATGCATAGCATCGCAAATGTTCCGCCCTCTCTTACGCCGCGGATTCACTCTCACACTTCCCCCCACGCCATCGCCCTCATATCCCGAGAGCCCATATTCCGAGATCTGGCGAACCGCCGCACGCGTCTGAGCGATAGCTCCCCGCGGAATCCGCCGCAACATCGCCAACATTGGCCCAGCCTGTTCCTGCCACGCGTCCTGACGCATCTGATGAAGAATCACACGATATTGTGCCTGAAGATATGCAACCGCGCGAGACGACAACGACATGAGGACTCCTTCCTAATCTATGTGCGCCCTTTGATTGACAGCGGAGCGAACGCATCCGCCGTCGTTATTTCCTAAAACAGAAAATGTGCATCAATTCGCAAGATCACGCCTTTCTTCTCTGCGTGGTCACGAGTTCCTATCATCGCAAAACGACATGATCATGCGGTGTCTTATAACATCGCAGCGACCTGGCGTCACTCCCGAAAGTGAAAATAGCGGCGTCTACCGCGAAACAGGCCAAAGACAACACTTTGGCTTGTAGTATTTGTTTTGACAAATAGTTACGGAGAGTAGAGGGTGAAATGTCGCTTGAGCTCACCCTAAAAAGGTATCCGATTTGCCTCTGCAAATCAGCGTTCATAACGACAACTTGGGATACCGGGGAGGGGGAGGGGGCGATTTTTAGGAGAGGGGGACCCTGCATACCGTTCTGCTCCTCAGCGTCCCCCCGAGAGAAATAAACACAGGGGGGGTACGGCGGCCGATGCGACGCAACCCTGTGGGTCCTCCTGAAGGATTCAGCTTATGGACTGCCCAATGCGAACAGTCGCATGACACGACCGACTTTGCGCTACGCCCCCGGCGAGGGAGGGGGAGGCGTCACGCTGTGCAGCGCCTGCGACCGTCGATGACCGTGGAGTCGATTTCAGAATTTCAGCCGCTCATAAGGGCGGCGTTTGCGTTTCCGGTTGGTGGGGGTTGGCAAAAACAAAACCGCCCACGGTTGTAGCCGAGGGCGGAATTGATTCAAGTGGATGGTGTGTGTGCCCTTATGCTGCCTGTCGTGCGGCTTCCCATTCGGAATTGAGACCTTGCCAGACGTGTGACGTGGATGCATTGCCCAGAAGCGTCGAGGACGGTGATAAGGGCATTCTGCATCGCCTTGTCGTCATTCCACCCCATTGGATCGCGGAGGACTTTCCCATCGAGCAGGATGTATCCGCCGCCCTTGTCGTCTTCGCCCATCGCCGATTCAAACACCATCGCCTGAAGTTCAACGGCCAGACGATGGAACCTCCGAATGTCAAAGGGGGTTGGTTTGTCGCCTGCATCCTTGGCGACGGACGGCGGAGCAACCGCTACGGCCTTCGGTGCATTCGCCTTCAGTACGTCAAGCAACTGGTCAAAGACATCGCGACCATCGCCCTGGATGGCGGGCACGATCTTCTTTGCCTCGGAGTAGAAGTCAAAGAATTGGTCCACGATCCTCGTCCGCAAGGCATTGGCCGCGTTCTCCACTTCCGGCGGCGTCGCTTTGACTGGGCCTTTCTTGGGCAAACTCGCCGGGGATTTCTTCGGTGTGGCGGTTTTTAGGGTGGTTGGCATGGGAGACTCCTTTTGAAATGCGGCGAGTGCTATAATGCCTTCGTGTATTGGGCGAGCAATCGCCTGGTCCTTGCCCTCGTGGTTGTTAACGCAATCGCGGGGGCTTTTCTTTGAGACGTTTCGACGCCTCAAGTTGGGGCATACTGTACTCCCATAATAGTAAATAGTCAACTGGCAATACAGTAAAGTCCCGCTATACTATTCGGCATGAAGATACACACTGACCATCGGGAAGCGATTGAGGCGAGACTGAGCGAGCTTGAGAAGTCGAAATACTGGCTTGCCCAGCAACTCACCGGGAAAATGTCGGATCAAATGCTCTACGCCTACCTGCGAGGCAGACCGACCACCACGGAGAAGCTGGAGGCGATCTTCAAGGTGCTGGACCTCAAGGTCACATGGGACGATGAGCAGGGCGGGGCAGCGAAGTCACGGAAAACCAAATAGGAGACATCATGGCGAAACCGGTCCCTTATCACTTGGGGCGATTCCCGCCTAAAACACTCGACTTGACGCGTCTGGCTCCCCTGATTGGACCGGCCAACGCCAGCCTGGGACGTTACGATGGACTGCTGAGCGCGATTCCCAACACTCATATCTTGCTCGCCCCGCTGACCACGCAGGAAGCGGTGCTCTCCTCGAAGATCGAGGGGACGCAAGTCACGATGGGGGAGGTACTGGAAATCGAGGCCGGCGCGGATTCCGTGGCGTTCACACAGCCCAAACGCGATGACGCGGAAGAGGTGCTCAACTACCGGAAAGCCATGCAGGCGTGCAGCAAGGAAATGGAACATCGTCCATTTTCCCAACAGATGCTCAGGGCGGCACATGGCCTGCTGATGCAGGGTGTGCGTGGACGCGACGAAACCCCAGGCGCATTTCGCATTGTGCAGAACTGGATTGGTCCCGCGGGGTGTGCGATCGAGGAAGCCAGTTTTGTGCCGGTGGCTCCGGAGCACTTGCAGCATGGAATGGACGAATGGGAACGGTATCTCGGCAGCACCGCCGGACCGGATGTGCTGGTGCAGTTGGCCATCCTGCATGTGGAGTTTGAGGCACTTCACCCGTTCAGGGGCGGGAACGGTCGGCTCGGACGGATGTTGATCCCGTTGTATCTTTTCCAGCGTAAGCTGCTGTCCAGTCCGAATTTCTACATGAGCGGTTATTTGGAAGCCAATCGGGAGGAGTACGTGGAGCGCCTGCTTGCCGTTTCGCGCGATGATGATTGGACTGGGTGGTGCGCCTTTTTCCTGCGAGGAATCCAAAAGCAGGCGGCCGAAAACGAACGCAAGGCGAGAGCTATCCTGGAACTCTACGAGCGAACGAAAGATCGGGTGGTGGACCTGGTTCACTCTGAACACGCGATTCGGGTGATTGATGCGATTTTCAGGATTCCCATTTTTACCACAAATGCGTTTATCAGCCATTCAAAAATACCGCAGCCCACGGTGTACCGAATACTGAAGCTCTTGCGTGGCAATAAGTTATTAACGACCCTTCAAGAAGGAAAGGGGAAGCAAGCTGGCATTTACGTTTTTCGCGAATTGCTGAATTTGGCGGAAGGCAAAGAAGTCTTTTGACTCATGTATGAGGTGTAACGCTTGTTGTTTCTCGTTTTTTTTAAAAAGTGAGAAGCTAAAGTTTTAGAGTTGATTCTGTGAGAAACAACGCCTCAAGGTCATGGGGTGACGGGAAGCAAGGTGGTTCCACGAAGAAAAGACGCGGGACCTCGTAATTGGTTCCTTGGGTCCTTCCAGCGACCTGTTGAAGAAGTGCTGTGAGTACGATCGAACGTTCCGGAGATTTCGGTTATGGCAAAATCGAATATAGCGCTATGTTGGCGAGGTGGTGGGTGTTGAGTTGGCGGCAACTCAGCGCTGAGTCAATGTTGATTGATTTGGCCAAAAAACGCGGTGAAACAACCGCTTTTTGTTGCGAAGTCAGCGTTGACTTAGATTTCTGCACACCTGAAAACTCCTGAGCGTTCGATCATGTTAACCCCGCGCGACCAACGACCTCACGGAAGGACCCAGAGAATTTGAGGTGGCGGTAGAATCCGCCGCCTGCACAACTGACCTTGGCACGGGGATAGGCCGGCCAGCCGACAAAGCGGAAAACCGATCCGCCTTCCCCCAGCCTTTCTTATTCGGTACGACTACGGTGGTTGAATCATGTCTGACAAGTCACAAGCCCACATCGACGACGAAGTTCTTGACGGCGAACGTGTTGATGTTTCCGACTACTATAGAGGCTTTAATCGCTTCGGGGAAGAGTGCAGACGAAGCCCGTGCACGCTTGGAAGCCGAAGTAGCAGAGTACAACCGCGCCGTGGAAGCTGAAGAATTGGAAGCCGAAAAAGCCTCGGTGCGATATTGGGAAGAGTGCTTCGCCGCCGTCGAACGTAAAGCCGCCGAACGTAAGGCCAGGGACGCCGAATTGGAGAAGCGCTTCGGGAAGGTGCCAGAGACACCCGATGAGTTCAAGCAACTGGCACAGATCATAGGGATTCCCAACAATCAAATATGCATGTTTGAGCATGAAGAAATAAAAGATATGGCGATGTCTTGGTTCAATGATCGAGCGAGCAAAGTGAAGCTAAACAGGGCCGTGGAAAGCATTTTCGCCCCCATACGTGAAGCCGATAAAACGATAAAAGACGCCATCGGTGAAATCTGTGAAGAGGCTCAAGACGAGATACGCGAATCTCAAAGTGCCAAGTCGCGGTGCATGGAAGAGATCGCCACCAATGCACGTAGAGGCGTGGCCGCCGCCGTGGATGGCATGAATGCAGGGCGTAGGGCTTCGGAGTTGCCTGCATTGTATTGGCCGACCAAATCCGCCGATCCGTCCCCGCCTGCATCGCCGACAAATGGAAAAGCGAAAAAGACGGTGTTGGTCGTGGTCGAAGAAGTGGAGAAGATCGTCAAGGCGAGGAAGGGGAAGTGGCCGGGGTATGCGGCGTTGGTGGAAAAGGGATACGCGAAGGGGACATTGCAGAACGCCGTGAAGCAAAGCGTCTACTTGAAGGCACGTTTGGCGGAGAGCGAGGCCGCAAGGACGAGTGGGAAGAAACCCAAGGTGGTAAGCCTTACGGAGACCGTGGCGAACATTGAAGCTGGCAAGAGGGAGACGGAGTTGAGGCGGTTGGGGAAAATGCTTGGTGTAACCAGAATTGCCACTAATTCGGGATGCACCCGCAGAACTCAAGGGAGTCATGCAGGCGTATTTCAAGGAGGTGTTACGGCAACCTGACCCAGAACCCACAATCCCCGCCGTCAACGTCAAAGTGTTCACACCGTTCCCGGTGGCGGTGCTGCCGAAGGCGTTGGCTGATCTTGTGACCGAGGGGGCGGAGGCGCAAGGGTGCGACCCGTCACAAATAGCGTTACCGATGCTGGCGGCATGTTCGGCAGCGGTGGGGAACTCGCGACAAATACTCTTGAAAAAAGGATCGTGGAGCGAGCCGGCGGTGCTATGGACGGTCACAGTGTCACCGTCTGGTACGGGGAAATCGCCCGCGATGAAATTGGCTATCGACCCAATCTACGATGCTCAAAAGAAGGCAATCGCCGAATATGAGAAGGAAATGGAGGAGCATCAGGCACGACATGACGCATGGGAAGATCAAAACAAGAGCATGCGTGGGGCCGAACCACAACCGCCAACGTGTGCTCGGATCGTGGTTTCCCAGCCAACCGTGGAAGCACTGGCCCCCGTGTTACAAAAAACTCCGCGAGGCCTGTTGTGCGCACGTGATGAATTAAGCGGCTGGCTCAACGGCTTCAACCAGTACAAGGCCAAAGGTGGCGCGGACGTGGCGTGTTGGCTGGAAATGCACCGCGCCGGCTCGCTACTGATAGACCGGAAAACCGGCGATCAGAAGATTATCCACGCCGCCCGTGCTTTCGTGGCTCTGACCGGCACGATTCAACCCGCAACGTTGCGTAGATCGCTGACGCCAGAGTATCGAGAGGCGGGACTGGCGGCGCGGTTGCTGATGACGATGCCGCCGAAGAAAAAACGCCAGTGGACCGAGGCGGAGATACGGCCTTCGGTGAAGGAACGATATGCGGCGACGCTGACGGCGCTCATGGCGATACCGATGGGCGGCACGGCGGACGAACCCGAACCGATTGATTTACCGATGACGGCGGACGCGAAGAAACTATGGGTCCGTTTCTACAACGAACACAACGCTGCGGAGCAAGCCAGCGAAGGCGGCGACCTTGCGGCGGCGTGGTCGAAACTGGAAGGGTATGCGGCAAGGCTGGCGCTGGTCCTGCATTGCGTGAGATCTGTCAATGGCGAAGTTGATGCGTCGGCAGTGGAAGCGTACGTGTTTAGCGTCCACGGATATTCGCGCCCATGAAATTTGCGCCAGGCGAATTTTTATGGCAAGATACAGCGAGCATGGATGCGACAGAGTCCCAACAACTTCAACAAGAGAATCGACG
>Ga0123357_10008640_pt1 | contig 12753 bp, 6 predicted proteins | sample TergutEmb28metaG_FD_89873 | JGI IMG/M metagenome (GOLD analysis project Ga0123357, IMG submission 89873) | Embiratermes neotenicus P4 segment gut microbial communities from Petit-Saut dam, French Guiana - Emb289 P4 | ecosystem: Host-associated > Arthropoda: Insects > Digestive system > Gut ... | reverse complement strand
TAACCTCTAAACGTTGCATTTTATATATTTTTTCAACAAATACAGGTACTGAATATTTTAAACATGGTATATACACTCCGTTTTTTTTCTCTTCAAAATGCAGTTTGTTTCATAATTCTAATGTATTTGGTTCCTGTTTTATTCACATTTTATATACAGGATGTGCTAAAATTTAAAAAAATAATTCTGGTGCCAAAAGGTTAATTGGCAGTTTGTGTTGATGATGTTTGAAGTTGAACACCAATTTCCTGTGTTTTCTTTTCAGTTATGTTCAGTAACAACTCTGTCTGTCTACGTTTCTTTACTCTACTATACATTGTCCTTTCAATTAGTGATGTTTCACAGAGATTAAACTTGCCATAGTCACTGGAATGGGTTAATGATCTGCACACATGAACTTAACACCAGTGGCTAATGTGCACATTATATATTGTGAAATGTGTTTCTCATTCACAGGTACAACAACTGGAGCAGCGCCTTCACCGTAACATAACTAAATCACGCCCTTACTTTGAGGAGAAAGCATTGTGTCAGGGTCAGCTTGCAGCACAAAAGGAGAGGGTAGAAGTGTTGCAGCATGCTGTGGCTAAGGTTAAGAGTCAATATGCAGAATCACTCAGGGAGTTGGAGAGAATCTCAGAAGAAATCCATTACAAGCGTGGTAGTGGTTGTTCACAGAAGGTCACTGATGATCTTGTACCACCACATGGGCCACGGGAGCCTGGTGTGGGAGCAGAGCTGAATGTGTATGACGTTTCTGAGTTTGGTAGTACTCACTATGGTGATGGTACAGTAGTGGAAAGGAAGGACTTACAGTTTGGCAGAAGTGATGTAACAGATAAATTGTCAGTGTTGACTGACTATGAGTTGGAATTGGACCGCTGTGATCTGCGATCTGTAGGAAGTCTCTCTGTTGGTACTGGTTCTGCTACAGTGAGTGAAAAAGATGATAGTGAAGTGGATGATGATGCTTATGAACAGGAAGAGGTAAGAGTTGTACTCAGTTTACAAATGTTCATAGTAATCCATCTGTACACTCTGGCTTGTACACAGTTTGTTTGAACAAATCTGTTCCAATGTTTAACAGGATAAAACAAGGATTTGTATATTGTTCGTAAATTGCTAATTAACTACCGACACACTAAATACACTCTTAACAATAATTCAATTAGTATATATCACCCTTTGTGAAATTTGAATTCTTGTTATATAATGTTTGTTGTGAAGTCACTTCTGCTGTTCATAACATGTATCACACCCTTTGTTTATAATACTGCCCTTCAAAGTTAATTGTTCTCCTTTACTACCCAATTGTTATGGTGCCCTATGCAAATACATCTGTAGTTATGTTAAACACTAACCACACAGTGAGTCTGTAAGAAAGGCTGTTCCTCGTGAACTAACAACGATACCCCTTTTGGGCAAAAAACAACTAGAATTCTTGTTTTAAACACCACGATTGACGACACATGCTGCCGGCCTTAATTCCCCCATGGAACAAATATATGCGTCTTGTCGAGCGCAGAGCAGGAATGCCACATGTGTATTGGTGGTAAGCACGCAACCTACTGAAGCCAAGCTCACAACAGAGGGTCGCCAGTGACGTCAGATTCCCGCCTTTAATCTCGAGCCCTTATATTGTGCAACCTTTTGGCACACATGAATTTAGAATAAAGAAAATAGTTAATAAACAAGTTATTACAACAGATTTGTCCTTAGCATAAACACCATCTCATCCTCATAAGCCATAAGTATGATTAATAATTCTATCCAGTTAAATCTAGGTCATTATTTTATCCGACAAACTTTAGTTGACACATCCCATTAGTTTGTGTGTCCTATTAACAACCCACTCATCTGTCTGTCCATGCACATGGCAGAGTATTGGCAGGAGGTGACAAATGATAGTTTTCAGGTAAAATAACAACCAACTTCACATTCAAGACAAATTGTGTATAGTCATGTTCCCCCATTTTAACATGTTACATTTGAAAGTTGCAAAACTGCACTTACTACATAGGGTGCCATGCATCTTATTTTCCCCAGACATGTACTTTTTTTTTACCTCAAAATTTCCATCTGGGTAGGTTTTTTTAAGTTTGTAAAAATGTCCAGGTTTTTTTAACTCAAAGCTTTTGCATGTTTTAATGGTACTGTGCTGCTAAATTAGAATGATGTAGAACCTTCTGTCCAGTTCCTGATAAATAAAGGAGTGCCAGTTGGTGACCTAATGTGTTCTGACCACTTCATCTGAAAAAATTCGTGGAAAGTCACTTCACTGATGAGGAATTCACCAGTTTGTTCGCACACCAGACGTAGATCAAATATTTTGAGAACTTGAAAAACTGTGAGTGCTACTCGGATTGTTGAGGATTACACATTCCTTTGTCATTGTCCCTCATAATGCAAATATAGATTGAGTTTTATCATTGATGCCAGCTGAGTGTAGATAGGAGAGGAATATGTTGAATTTTGAGCTCCTCAGAGGGCTTGTATTCCTACAGCACAGTTTCAGATGAGTTTCTTGTACTGTTCTCTGTGCTTTCCTGAAAAGTGACGCAGAGCTGTGAAGAATGTAAAATAATGAGGTCAGTCTCAGCCTGGAAGGTAGGTATCTTGACAGTGCTTTTGTATTTTTGCTCCAGTCCTTTGAGAAAATAATTTACACCTTCAAATAATGCCCAACTTACATCACCATTTTCCTCAATTTTATGTCCTACCATTCTTCCATCAGTGTCACACAAGCTGTACATTTGATATAATATTGTTAAATGTATTAAGAAAGTAACTTGACTGGTGTAGACACGTGAGAGTATGTATAACAATTCAAAGACAATATTGTCTTCAGATGTTGCAAGTAAATTCAACATATTGAACAGGATTGCTGTCACATTATTCTCTCCACGCATTGGGAATGATTACAGTCACCTAGCACCAACAAATACACATATTTTACTAATATATGTTTCATTTTATTTGGTTCCTGCATGTTTTAGCTGGTTGCTATCCTCAGGGAGCATGATTCTGTGTGTTGCACAACACACACAACCACACGCAGTTTCCTGGTGCCCTGCAAATTAGCAAGTCTTAACCCACGGGTACAGGATCCTATTAGGATTGTAACATAGTATCTGTTTGTTCACAAGCAACATCTGAAGGGAGAATACTATAATTCTTCAAGAATCTGTTTTATAACATAGGATAATCAAAACATAAATTGTCATATATCATACTCTATATATTGCAGGTGTTAATATTTACATAATGTAAATTTTAACATACTCTGTACATTCACATGCATAGCATCGTAAGGACAAATTTATTGCTCCACGTTTTAAGCTATTTAGTTGTGAGCTCCCTGAGGATGGTGACCAGCTGAAACACGTAGCAGCCAGATAAGATATATATTACTGTAATATGTGCATTTTTTTGGTACTAAGAGATTGTAATTGAACAGGATGTTTATATATGTCAAAGACACCAATTGCTGCATTGCAGGATGTAGAGACCCTGAAACAGCGGCTGCGAGAGCTGGCAGTACGGCCTGTGGATGGAGGAGAGGGGCAGAGCAGTGACAGCCTGTGGGAGGCGGAACTTGCTGCTGCTGTACACAGACTGGACGAAAGGTTAATGCAGCATGAATCAGCAGTTGCAGCAAAGATAGATGAGCCCCTCAAAGCAAGCATTGTGGAGTAGCCAGTTGCAAGTACAGACTGTGACATGTGCATGGTCATGGAATAAACTTTCAGTTGTTACTTCAGTATTAAATATGTTGTCATGTAATTCTACAGTTACATTGTGGTTTGATTATTTTCACTGATTAGTGTTGATGTAATACAAGGTTACTATTAAAATAGAAAAGTTTGAAGGATAGATGTACATCAACAAAAAATGGAAACTATGATTTGTATGTGTATCATGTGAAAAAATGTTGGAATGAATGTTAGTTGACTTGTTGTTATATACAATGAATACTTTTCAGTTACTTCAGTTGAATGAAGTACTTGTATATATTAGTATACAAAAAGTTTAGTGTTTTCAATTCATAGCTTTCAGCAGTGCATGACAAAACTAATTCAACAGCTTGGCTCTGAGTACACTGTATTACTTTGTATGTTTGAGTGTGGTTTCAAGATACATATTTGAAACACCTAAGCTAACGAATCGATAGGGGATGTGAAAACGTTTGCTTAATTCCCTCACCCCCCCCCACAAAGCATAAACAAACACAGAATATAATTCTAGTTTGGACTGTGAAGAAGGTAATTTGTAACACTTATTTTCTTAATTAAAATACAACTTCACTCTCATTAAGTTGTGTGGTGTGACGGGAATGAATACTTATTAGAGAAAGATAATAACCAGATATTTTATCCTGTACAGTATACTCCTACCCAAATCCATGCCTTAAATACTGCTGAGGCTACTGTATTATATTTGGATAGATAGATAAAGAGATTACATTAACAAAACCTAGTATGGGGATGACATGCCTTGGTTCCAATTTGGAACAGCTTCATATCATGGTGGCAGCTACCAATGTTAATTTTTGGATGACCTGAGGCAAGACCTGAATGCGAATAAGGGAAGGCAGCAGAAGGTGTGCTGTGTGACTAGAGAATGTCAGTGGTAGTAATCAGTGCTGTCTCCACATCTTAAATGTGCATGTTGTATACCAGAGTATCTGGCCGAAGTTCATGATACACCAGAGTGGTGTTCCTTTGACGGGAAAAAGTGAAGTCATTCCCCCCCCTTTCATTTTATCTGTTCTGTTTATATTAGATCTGAGATTCTTATAGCAGTGACTGAAAGGAATACTGTCTTCTGGGGTGTTACACATCGTGTAATGTGGAAGAAATTTACTAGCCTTTTAAAGAGGAACTGTATTGTTCAGCCATTAAGCAGTAGGCTCCATCAAAATGGTAGTAAATTTCCACCAGACTGTACAGTGTCACATTCCAGAGCCATTTTTTTTTTTCACTTCCGTGTAGCATATGCAGCAATAACATGCAGCTCATCCTAGTCCACTTGAATAGTATGATTGTTGGTTATAGTTTATTTTTATTACTCTTATATTGTTGTTTATTACTTTTGTAAGATAATTGTCCACTGCACAGTTGTCTAGTGAGAACATCTTTCATGCCACATTACCCGAGTCATCTGATTCAGGAATAATAATGGAAATATTTAGTTATCATCATAACATCACCTCAAAGCTTGTGGGCCTTAAATTATAGCTTCAGAAGCAGGAATTTACATTCGGCATTGAATGGTTGTCTCACACATTCCCATGGAGATTCATGTAAGTTTCTTGTGCTCTGTGATACCTAAAAAATTTCCTCTTACCTGGATGCTTTCATTTTTTGTATGCTCACACATGCACATACACAAATCCAGTGCATTCTTATGTTATGAAATTGCAGAAATATCAACCATGACCATATAAGTCAGAGTATTGACCATCAGGCTGCCTTTATGGAAATTTGGATAAGCATGGGAACAGATATTTAAGCACAAAATGCAAAACGGCAGCAAATCAGCCAAAAATTAAATTACAGAATGATTTCTTAGGAAATTCAGATTGTATATGCATGTTGGCAAGTAATATGGGGGTTGGCTGGTAGTTTGATTGCTCTTTTAATATTACTTTATGTTGCACACTTATTACCTTTATGCCAGGTATGTACTGACAGTTGCTTCTGACGTGTAAGAAGTATTTGCACTGGTGTAGGAGACAGTGGAAATGTAGTGTTCATGTTACAGAATTTCATGATAAAAAGTTTCAACAATATTTCCCTTGCTTATTGTTGGGGACATGCTGGATGTATGTTTGTATATACGCATGTGCATGCACATAATTTACAGTGAACTTAACTGGTATGGTGCAAATGCTGTTGCATTTACCTGACAGTAAATTGGGATGATTGCACTGTGTACAAGAAAATTTGTATTCATGACAATGAATTTACTTGGAATGGTCATAACGTTCAAAATGACATCCTTATATCCATGCCAATTATTTTATGTTACATTTTTATCCATTTATCTCATTTTTGCATAGAGGATTTTCATATTTGTTGTAAGTTTGTTTCCACCAGCATACTGTGTAATCACTTGAAGAAGTAATGTCTTATTTAATAAAATTACATGTATTTATGTAAATTCTGGATTAAATATTTGCTGCTACTGGTACTGCATTCCTAGTTAGGCTTCTCCAGAACATGTGTAACTCAGTTTACATGGTTGTGTGCTTTGCATGCAAGAAGGAAGAGACACTGTAGCAGGTCTCTGCAGATTGAATATTACCCATTCTGATTGGAGAAATTTCCTTCTGCCCCTACCCCTTGTGTAGCCCGAATGTAAACACGTAGATTTTTAATGATAAGCTCTGTTTATGGGACATGCACAGTGTATGATAAATTGCTCATGCATTCTGACAGATCAGCTGTCTACTAAACTTTATATGAATTCTATTATGCTGACAGAAATAGATTAAAAAATGGAAATGCAGAAGAGGGTTCTTTCATGTTTTAATGGTTGATACTAGATGACACTTGCTTTTATTATTTCATGTAGATAGGTATTAAAATTTTTTTCAACACCTTTGTGTATTTATTCTAAAGATGTCGTGGTGATTGAATTTGGTAAAACTTCTTGGACTAGCAGCCACATAGGTTGTTCTTGAAACTTTCGTTCACCTGCTATTCAACCACTTGACATGGCTGCTAGCCTGAGAAAGTTTTACTGGACCTGTATACTTGCATGAGATGACACAGTGTGTATGTTCCTAAAAATCTGAAGTTCATAAGTAGAGGGTTGAAGTTGATATGTTCTGCCATAATTATGCTAGGATCATACACACTGAAAGCATATTCCTGTGGTGTAAATATGCTATAATTATACACAGTAAAAACTTAAATATTTGAGTGTTCCACAGGAATAAGCACCTGTAGTTTTCAAGCTGTTAATCACTCCACACATGTTGAAAGTGTTACAGTGTTGTGTGAGATTATTGTAAGACAGGGCAGTGCACATGTTGGTTCTACTCTGCCAAAACATTTTTGTTATTTTTTGTCCCAAATCTCGAACATAAGTATAAGGAAAGGGAAGGGTAGGTGGGAGGTTCAGAGCATAACCTTCCCCAGCAAGGGGGGCAGATCCTCTAGTATGGTAATAAAATCAGCAGGTTAACCTTTAAATGACCAGATGGGTCTTTAAATTTTAGCACATTAATTTATGAAAAAACATTTGAACAGAAAAAGGTAAAATTATGAAATGAATGACATTTTGTGGAAAATAAACAGCAAATATGTAGCGTGTCTTAAAAATGCGGCAAATTTCCTTGTTGCCTAAATATATAGGGGACTTAAGTGGCACAGTGGTTAAGGTGCTGTGCTACAAATCAGAAGGTTGCAGGTTCGATCCCAGCTGGTGTCATTTGAATTTTTCATTGACATAAAATCCTTCCGATCGCTCGGCCTCTAAGAGAAATGAGTACCAGGAGCATTTCCTGGTGGTAAAGGTGGCCGGTGCATAAGGCTGACAACCTTACCACCATCCTGTGCCATTGTCATGAAATCTTGGAACCTTAACTTCGTGGAACCCTCTGGGCCACCCCAGGCCTGTAATGGGACTGCTAAATGTATAAAATTTATTTATATGGGGGTTTTTTTTGTGTGTGTGTGTGTGTGAATGTAAGTAGTATAAAGGTTAATGTACAAGTTGAACAGTGCTGTGTGTTTTACACATGTTTATTACTGTCTGATGAATTGATGCATGTGGTGGCATTCAGGGCTTCTGATTTGTTGATGGTTGATGTAAGCTGATAACGTATATGAGAAAAAATTGCATTCTTTTCAGACAGGTTATACTTTTAGATGGGTGGAGGACTTGTGCCACCTGCCACTGTTACTGGCTATTTGGTGTAGTGAATTTGAGGTTCTGGATTTTTGATTAATAAAATGAAACAGCTTCAGCCATTGATGATTTGCCATGCCATTTAAATTTATTGTATCTGGGCACTGTTAAATCATGCTCTTTACAGCACATGTCAGTACATTAAGCACAGTAGGGGAGAATTTATTTGCAATATAGTTTGCTATATTACTTGCAGCTGATAACCAGTTGCGCTACTCATGCCAGTGTCAAGGAAACTTAGCCCTTTTGAGGTCTTTATTTTGATACAACTCTTCACAGAGTGATGTTAATTGTGCTTGAAGTTCAGAGCTTGCATTGAACCTGACATGGGAACATGCATTGCTGAACACCAGTCTGAGTCCAACACATGAGGATCATTTTTCTGAATACAAAGTTTGAATGTGAAGATTACAGGGTCTGAGCACAACATTGAATTTTTATTTGATTTTTGTGATGGTTGGACTGAGTTTGACTGGTATGAATGTCACTAACTTATGCACTCTTAATTGTGCAGAAGTTTGTGACATTCATGGCAGTTAAAATGATATGTTACTGGGAATAATTGTCATTAAATTTTGTGTTGATTGAATTTGTTAAAATGTAAGTGCTCACTGTGTGGTGTCCAGTAAAGTCCAGCAGACCTTACAAATAACAGAGTTAAAGTCTGGTGTGTGTGTGTGTGTATGTGTATGTGGCTGTGGCTGTTGGAAGACATTCAAAAGGAACATACACAAAATTCTAAATGCAGTTCATTTTTAATGTGTAGAGTATGTTAGCTATGTAGAGATTATTAACCTTGAATTTCATACGCAGTTTGCTATCATACATTATTGCTTTTGTCTTTCAAGTGTGGACATATTATTTAATTTCAGGCATGTACTATGTGTATGAGGCATGTTGGACAATGAAAAAGTTGCAAGACTGCAACATCACATGTCTTGCTACTTGTAACAACACTGGATTTCCTGAATGGTTTGGCATGAAATTTCATATTAGAGAGTTTTACTGCAATTTGCCAACACATTCAAGTAGTGTTTAAAGCTGAACAAGAACAACAGATACTATTTTTGAAGACCTATGTGCATTTTTATTTACATCTGGAATGTAGCTCATTATGTATGTATCAAAACATAACATGTTTCAAACACAGTATGTGGAAGAATGAACACAAACATTCTGTGCCCATTACACTTATTCTGTAAGCCTGACAGTTTTTGATATAATGAAATGAGGATTTTCGTGCCATCTAGGGGGTAACAGCGGTACTAATGTGCCAGAATTGTTATGCTGTGTGTAGATATTCTAACTTGTTGGAGATTATATTCATTGCTTTATGACAACTGCTTAGTTGACAAGAGTACTAGGCTTACATAAAAAGTTACGAATACCTTTAAGAAGTATCTAATTTAATATCAATTAAAGAATGGTACATATTTTTGTATTGTCTGTAATGTTACAGAATTTAACTATTGTATTTCCCTGGTATTTTTTATGTCAATACTTGTTTTATTGCCCTCCTTAAAATAAAAATATTACTGAAATTAGTTTAGCTCTTTATTATTTTAGAAATCTACAAAATACCCATGTTGGCTACTGTTAGTTCTTAACTAAAGAAAATTCATTTCTCCAATAAAATTCTGCTGCTTGAGATTGATTAAGTATAGGGACATACTTTTATCTCACAACATTGCTTTCTGTTAGCTTCCTTAAACTTATGAAACTCTGATGTGCAATGAGCAACATATTGGTTAGATCTGGTGTGTGTGATGTTAGCAAGCCAAAGGAAAGCATTTCCATTGCTTTCTTTAAATATGGTGAGTGAAAACCTAGTATAAACTGCTTTACATTAACCTCAAATGTGTGGACTCTGACAGCACAGTGAACTAGCAGTGAGTTCTGCACTGCTTGACATCATGCAAAACTGTCTGAGTGAAGTAGTGATGTAAGTTGTCAGATAAAATGTCCCTGTATTTCACATACTGATTTGCTATTTTGAACTCTTTGATCCACTTATCTGCAGAATGTTTGCCTGTTCCTGTGGCATCGGCCAATGTTATGGCTGGAAGAGTTGCTGGACGAAAGTGTTTGTTGAATAACATTTCATGGATTTACCTCAAGATATAGGATTGTGGTCTAGCATCATTATGGATGTGTTTATGACTGGATATTTCAAAAAGGATCTGATACTTTTGTAACAGAGGTCCATGAAACTTTAATCTCTCTGTAAGACATTTTCTGGAAAGCCACATGGTAACTTTTTGATAATATGTTTGGAAAAAACATAATGACTCTGAGAAGATATGTCAGTGACTTCTATTGTGAGTAAGAACCAGAAAGGTTTCCTGTTTTGCCAGTCTTTGTCACCCTTCATGTAACTTCACTTCTCTGACTAGAAGGAGCTGAAGATGATTACTTGTAGATGTGAAAATAACGTTCAGAATTGGAAATCCACAAAATATTTTGCCTGTAAAACAGTGCAGTGCTGTGCCAAAACAATCAACTTTGAATTTTTACAGGCACTATATATGTTGCTCATGGGGTATTTTACACTGCAAAGTATCCGAAAATTACAAAGAACACTTCTTAAATTGTAATATTCTCAGCTTGACTTTGTGTACATGTGTTGTTTTTTTGCGTGACTCCTGCTCAGAGATACAAGTGTATAGTCCAAGATCTGAATGATACTATTAAAAGTGATATATAGGAAGTGGTGAAACAGCAAGGGATTACAATTCGCTTATCAAGGAAATGAGAAAACATGAAACTGCTTTGATGTGTTTGATTTGGAACAAAGTTCTTGAAAGATTTGCTGCAACAAACAACTACAAGTCATTGAAAATTCATTCAGTAGTTAGGAACAGACTTTGCCATGATTGAAACTGAAGTTTACCAGTATGAAGACGGCAAAAATTTTGTAACTAGTTGGATTTATCTACAGACAATTTTGAAAATCTGTTTTCTATGACTTTTGAAGGTAGAAGTTTCAGGCTGAGACTTATGTGATATTCGATAAACTCGCAATGAAGATGTATAAAATTATTTCACATTATAGATGCAACAAACTTGTTTTCCTGCAAGAACAGGTGCAAGTTACCATGTACGTTAGAAGAAAGAAACTATAAATATTTTTAAAATACACCACCATAATATGTAACCGTCAGGGAAAGTATTGCTGTTCACTTCATAGACCTTACGGAAAATGAAGTGTCATTTAAGGGATCCATTGTTGGTGTGTGGGTACTTAAAAATATCTTAGTGGGTGTTTTCTAAATTGTGGGTAGCATTTATACGATGAATTGTTCAGCAGAGCAAATTTTTCCAAAAGCTGAACATTGTGGGTGGGGGAAACACACTTTGCTGTGTCTTAGGTGAATGAAAATCAAACTGGTTGGTGATATTGTAAACAGACACACAGAGCTCTATACATACGCAATTTTTGAATGCTAGCTTATGACGCTCCCTTCATAAAACCCAAAAACTTCAATCAAACCACTGGCATATGTGAATATTTCAAATGTGTCTTTCAACATTTTACACAAGCAACCTATCACACATGAAATGACATGAACTAAAAATAGATATTTAAGAATTTGACATTCAGGTGGCCATGCATTGTGATAAATTCTTATAATAAAACCAACTACATGCACTACTTTCTCAAATTTATTTTTCGAATAAAACTCTACATGTTTCGGACAGTTCCCCTGTCCCTCATACAGGTCTGCTGACAGCTTGCGAGCAAACTGTCAGCAGACCTGTATGACATATGCCATTGCTGTGTGTACAGTGAAAATCTCCTGATGATGGACAGGATAAATGTCTGAAACATGTAGAGTTTTATTCCAAAAATAATTTTAGAAATCACTGCATCTGATTGGTTTTATTATATGAAGATATTTAAGACTATGGCAAATTCTTTCCCTTACAGTAAAAAAATATTAAATTCAAACACAAATATTCACCATTATTGTATGCTTATTCAAACTGGCAAAATAAAAACCAAACACCACCTGCATTCTGAAAGAATCAGCAATTAATATTATAGTGTCAGTCTTCATAGCTAAATAAGCATGGTCTGGTGCATTTAGTGTTTGCAGACCTTTAAGTACCCCAAGTCACAATTGTCCCTTTAACAAGTAAATTCTGGTGTACACAGTTGTCCATCACAAGGAAAAAAAGTAACTATGGTTGAACTATACCTATAATTTCATCTAGGAGCGTTTCAGACAACAGAGGGTCATGCTCTATCAGCTCACTTAAGCCTTCAAAGGCTTGGTTCAGCTCTTGGGGCACGTCATCACACGACGAAGCCGCTGAATTACACCTTGTAGCCATGGGATACGTAAGCATCTACACAAAGACATAGAGTACACACCATTACAACTAGGTCTTCCAAGTGGTCTCTTTCATTCAGGTTTCCCCATCAGAACCCACTTTGCTCTTCTTACCCATATTTGACATATACCCAAGCCATCTGAGCCTTCTTAATTTGAATGCCTAATAGAACTTGGAGGGGCCGGGTAGCTCAGTTGGTATAGCGACTGACTACAGGCTGGAGAGATTTTCCGCCCGTCCAGACCAGCCCTGGAGCCCACCCAACCTCCTGCAGAATGGTTACTGTGTCTTTCCCAGGGGTAAAGTGTGGCTGAGGCATGCTGCTGACCACTCACCCCCTCCTAGTGCCGCAGTTATGGAAAAGCAGAGCTATACCTGTACCCACCCTCTCGGCCACACCGGGCCAGTAATGGGATCACTTTAACTTTACCTTTTTAATAGTATTTGGAATGGGTACAATTCAAGTATCTCCTCATTATGCAATATTTTCCATCCTCATGT
>Ga0123357_10008639_pt1 | contig 12753 bp, 8 predicted proteins | sample TergutEmb28metaG_FD_89873 | JGI IMG/M metagenome (GOLD analysis project Ga0123357, IMG submission 89873) | Embiratermes neotenicus P4 segment gut microbial communities from Petit-Saut dam, French Guiana - Emb289 P4 | ecosystem: Host-associated > Arthropoda: Insects > Digestive system > Gut ... | reverse complement strand
GACCTCACGAGGCTGAGTGGACCCCGTTCCAGACCCACTACTACTCAGAAAATCTGGTAGCGCCGGGGATCGAACCCGGGACCTCTGTATCTGTAGCCAGAAACTCTGCCCACTAGACCACAGCGGCGGTCAATGTATGTATAAGGTGGTTCAAATATGACCGGGACTGTTTGTGTGTAAATCTGGCGACATCAGTCCCGGTCATATTTGAACCACCTTATACATTTTTTGGTGTATTCATTAAATAATGCACGGTGCAACGGTAAAGATAGAAACAGATAAATATGTTCACAAGTCGTGTGCAATGTGTGAAGGACAAGAGGAATAGGTACAAAGTTTTGATGGGGAATTGGAAGGAAAGAGATTGCTACTGAGACTTATTTCTAGGTGGCAGAATAATATTAAATTGGATTTTAAAGACATAGGATAGAAGGACGTAGAATGGATTAGTCTCTCTCAATACAGGGACAAGGGACTACCCCTTTCAGATAGCAGCAATGAAACTTCCAAGTCATTAACATGCATAGAGTGTCGTGATTAAGCGCAGGAACTTCTGGCTTTAAGGAAGGGTGTGATCCATGGATTTAGTTTACTGGCGGCTCTCCAAAAGAAAGCTGTCTTCAATGTGTGTGATCCTTTCTAGATCCTCCAGACTCTGCATCAGCTGAATTTAGCCCATACTCATGTCAGCATCTCTGCAGTTACCGTTTGTCCAGATGCAGTGATCTCCAGTAAATCATTGCTGACCGATCGCACAACACTGTCACGTACAGAACGTCTTTTTTGTCGTGCCTTTCGGAACGATGGCCGTCGTAGGATATCCCGGCGTGCTCAAGCTTTCTGTGAGACAAAACTGCTGCACTCGGGAACCCGATAGAAGGGACGCCCTGTAATTTTTATGTAACCCCACTTTTATACCAAAAGAATGTCAAATCGTTTGATGCATGGGGTATAGAGATCAGGTTTCCCCTTCCCATAGAACCTTCAGTGTACTTCTCTTGCGTTTCTCCGTGTTGCAGAGAACCTTTCGCTCAGAATTTTTTCCAACTTTGGAAGGGAATATTTCCCCAGCACATCTCTATAAATATTTGCATTATTTCTTGCCTGAGCCAAAAGGAAGGCCCTTTAAATACGCCCTTCGGTGGGCGGCGAAAAGCATGTGGCAGTGATGTAATTTTGTGTTTGTCGCCCCGTCGTGTTTGTGGTAACAATAAAGTAATTAGTTACCGTTAAATACCACTAGTGAATTTTATGTAAATTATTTCATTGTAGCGACAGGTTTCGACTCGTATATTAAACCCTCTAAAGACGAAGCGCAGACCGCTTTATTTGAAGACCCAGTCCGTACCGCGCTGTAAACACTTTTCATCTCGGTCATAAAAACCAATCAGTTTATACTGTAAGTGGCACAAGTCGCTGTTTGTTCTCAGATAAGTACAAAACACATACACGTAAATACAGTGTGGGCAGAGCGTACAGTTGTTGAATGTTAAACTGTTGGTGCATCACGTGACCAGTAGGCTTTACAAGGTTAACCTTCAGGCCAGTAACATAAAATTCGTATAACATATTCCATACGATTATATTATTAACATACTTTAATACAGTTGTGCAGAATGTATTTTATGAATATTATGTATGTGATATGTGGGCCCGGTAGCTCAGTCGGTATAGAGACTGAACTACGGCCTGGACGGTCCGGGATCGAATCCCGGTGGAGACGAGATTTTCCGCCAGTCCGGACCGACCCTGGGGCCCACCCAGCCCCTGTAAAATGGGTACCGGGTCTTTTCCGGTGGTAAATTGCGGCCGGGGCGTGACGCTGACCACTCACCCCCTTCTAGCGCCGCCGTCATGGAAGAGTAGAGCTATACCTCTACCCACCCTCTGGGCCATACCGGGCCTGTAACGGGATCACTTTACCTTTATTTTACATACGTAATATACATGTATGTATAACACACAAATGTTTTGTTTAAAGGTAATTAGCTCCATCAATGTGGTAATGTAGTTTGCAACTAGCGCAAACCACTGGAGTTAACCTCCATTTTAGTATCTTAATTTCTTCAGAGTCAAATACCGTTAAAGGTACGCAGCTTTGGAAAGTAACGGAGAGACTTTCTGGGTGCCCTGCAGCTAATTCTGGCTGTTGGTGATAATATCAACATTTCAAAATACTGAAATTTTAACTGGGTGTACATAACAAACCGCTAGTTTTGTGACGTCCAATCCAATCAAAATGACGCTCGTGTTGTCTTTAAAGTATTTGCTATGAAATGAAAGGTAAATGATGCATGGCAGCGCGGTGATGAAATCAACTCGACGGACCAACTTTTGTTTAACCTTTGGCAGCAGGAAACTGGTCAAAATGTTATTTGCAGTCTCAGTTCCTACCGCACAGAAAACACTGTCTGTACTTTCAAAGAGCAACTGATTAATGCTTTTGGGGAAATAAATTCGTTTATTTTGGGGAAATAACTTCGTTTATTCTGAAAAACAATGCGAACATTTGAACAAATAAACTCAGATTAAAAGTGAAGAGTGGTAACACCGTAACACGATAAACTGCTGGAAAGATTCGTTTCTGGCGCTGACGTCTATCTAACTAATTAATTATGCTAAAATATAATATAAAAATATATAATACAGTCATATGTATGTATGTATGTCGGTTTCAGAACGTTGTTCTACGTTGTCCGACACCTAGACTCCACTGCTTCCTATCTTCCCACTGGCCTTCATTTAGGTTTCTTTCGTTCATGGCCTTCCTTATATATTCCATCCAGTTTTTCTTCGATCTTCCTCGTGCTCTCTTTTGTTTCGGCATCCACTTCAATGCTATATAATCTTCCTTCTACCATTCTTTGGACATGGCCGTACCAGTACAGTCATATAGAACTTATATATTATTAGATTCTATTAGGTTATAATACTAGCTACATGTTTCGGCCTAATTGTAGCTGTAATTTTAACCTAATATAATCTAATAAAATAGAAGTTGTGTATGACTGTATTATATATATTTTATATTATAATTTAGCATACGAGGTTTGTTCAAAAATTATCCGGACTGACCACAGTACATGAAGTAGATAAGGCTTACGGGGTTTTAACCCTAATTGTCTTCAACATAGTTCCCTTCCGCAGCTACACACTTCGCCCTACCTTTCTGCCACTGTTGGAAACATTTTGCCAACTCCTCTTTCGGGATGTCTAATAGTGTCTTCGTCGAATTTCTTTCGATGTCGTCCGTTGCCTCAAATCGGTGTCCTTTCAGAACTTTCTTAAGCCTTGGGAATAGGAAAAAGTCACGCGGTGCGAGATCTGGTGGGTATGGCGGCTGCTGCAACTGAGCGGTGCCGTGTTTGTCCAAAAACTGCTGCACAAGTGTGAAGTGTGTGCGGACGCATTGTCTTGGTGCAGGATCCAGTCGCCATCCCGCCATTTGAACACAACGGGGATGTCTCACTTGAAAACCAACTAACTAACCAACTTACTCCATGGAGTACAGTGCTTCTTGAGAAGCTAAACGGTTCTCAGCTAGTCAAGAAATTCTCCACATTTTATGGAAACCGAAGGTTCATTACCGCATTCACAAGTGCGCGCCACCTGTCCCTATCCTGAGCCAGATCAATCAAGTCCATGTCTTCCCATCCAACTTCTTGAAGAGTCATCTTAATATTATCCTCCCACATACTTCTGGGTCTTCCAAGTAATCTCCTTGCCTCAGGCCTCCCATCCAAAACCCTGTACACATCCGTCTTCCGTACGTGTCACATGCCCTGCCCATCTCGTCCATTTTGATTTGATCGCCCGAATAATATTTGTGCTGTCGGGTAGATGTTGCATTTAAAAATTTGCCTCTAACTTACCTTTTAATTACACACACATATGTATATGCATATATATATATATATATGTGTGTGTGTGTGTGTGTTTGTGTGTGGTCTGTATTTATTGTAATGCTACATTCACATGGCAGCAGTAATATTCCGGGTGATGAAAGACCATCTCGCTTCTTGTGCTGGATATAATGCCTGAGCAAATGGAAAACCTCCGTAGAAAAACACAGTCACAGTGCGTGCTCTAACTATATTCATGTCTTTTAAATGTTAAACTCCCTCCCACATTGAATTTACTGCGTTTATTACTTCCACTTCGCTACGCTTTTGCTACACGATTCTCGTCATTGTTTCACCATTTCGACCACTCTGTTGGGTAGCTTAAAATTGTTGTGGTCTCTCTGTTGCTATTCTATGACTTACGGAATTGTGGATTACAAGGAAATTAAAAGAGGGAATTTAATTACAGTAGTTGTATGTCTGTCGGTCAGTACACGGACAATACAGCCATTATTTGTCCAGCTACCAGATTCTTCCTGTAAATAACTGTGAAATCCGGACTTGTATTTTGTGTCCGACTGAGTTTCGTATTTAGTTATACAGTGGAATTGGTGCAGCGCAGACAAATCCGTACGATGATCATACTTCTAAAGGGCTGGTCTTTTTCCACACGTATACAAAACGTATATCCAGGAAGGTAACATTCAACCTTCAAAGCTCTTTGCTTATCTAACGTGTGGTTGTTTATCACATGTTTGAACATTTGGTAGGTACAGTACACTGCCTAGGGAGCGCTTGTGTAAATATAGAATGATGTATCAGTGAAACACAACACAACTTTATTATATTTATTATTGTATACAATAATACAACAATAAACACATTGTATACAATAATACAATAATAAACATTATATACAGCAATACATTAATAAACATATTATATACAATAATACAATAATAAACATAACGTATATAATAATAAAATAATAAACACATTGTATAAAATAATACAATAATAAACATATACTTTTTATATTTATTATTGTATACAGTAAGAAAATAAACATGTTATATAAAATAATACAATAATAAACATATTATATACAATAATACAATAATAAACATTGTATACAATAATACAATAATAAACATATTGTATGCAAAATACAATAATAAACAAAATTTTCTTATATTTATTATTGTATACAATAATAAACTAATAAACATATTATATGCAATAATATAATAATAAACATTATATACAATAATAAACATAATAATGTTTTGTTCTGTTTGATACATAATTGTATATTTATACATGTGTTAAACACTTCGGTGTGGCAGACATTAAACTACGGAGCGCTGTTCACTCTTTCTTATGGTCATCAGAATAATAGCGATAAATGTTTTTTTTCTAGCAACATTAAACAGTTTGTCTTATTTAAAGAATGGGCAGTTGAGGATGGAGTTGAATTTTAAAATTTCTAGCAGACAACTTGGAATGTTAGTAGAGCTAGTTTACTGGTTATGAACTGCCACAAAGTCAAAAGTTTCTACCTTCTTCTTTCTTCAGACCAATTTTTCTGTTATAAATAATTTAGAATTGGTTCCGGGCAGAAACAGGGCTGTGACGTGTGTTGCACTTAGCAAATTTATATGGAATAGACGTCTTTGGGAAACGGTGTGAAGTGGAAGGTTATTTCCGTGTTGGGCGCCGATATTTTTTAAATATTTTCCATCCCGAAGTGTTATAACATATAAATACAACGTGTCAGTCAATAAACAACACTTTATTTTATATACAATAAAAATAGTATATTGTCAGGGCGACATTTTTCGACCTTTATTGGGTCATCTTCAGGCTCACTGAGAAACAGATCCAAGAACTATCTATATTTCAATGCATTGCGGGATCCCAAATGTATTTGGGATCCCACAATGCATTGAAACATAGACAGTTCTTGGACCTGTTTCTCAAAGGACCTGAAGATGATCCAATAAAGGTCGAAACATGTCACACTGACAATATACTATTTTTATTGTATATAAAATAAAGTGTTGTGTTATTGACTGACACGTTTGTGTTTATACGCCGTAAACTAGCTTAAAGTTTTGAGCTTAATTCAACAGCAGTGCAGATTAGAGTTGCCGGGTTTTTATGAACCTTGTGGAAATACGTTATTTTGTTATAAAAATTACGATTAATGTTATAAATTACGTTAAACTTTGTGAATTAACTTCTGTCTGTTTTGTGTTTAACATCGTTCATTCTGGTGTTAATTGGTATTTAGTAGGAAAATGTTTTTAGGGCAGTATATCGCTTCGAAACTTCGGTAACAGCACCAAATACCGCAGGGTGTCATAAATTGGAAGCCCACTGTGTGGGGGAATCTTAAACATTGAGGTCAACGGACAGTGTCCTTACATGTGCCAAGTTATAAAGGTAGAGCAAAGGTAAAGGTTGCCCTAGAACAGGCCACGAAGACCCAGAGGGGTTGTAGAGGTATAGCTCTATTCTTTCTTTAACATCGGCGCTAGATGGGGGTGGGTGGTCAAGGCCACGCCCCGGCCGCTTTACCCCCGGGGAAAGAGGAACTTTACCCTTTGTGTAGGAGGCTGGGTGGGCCCCACAGACGGGCAGGACGGGTGCGGTAAATCTCGCCTCCGTTGGGATATGATCCCCGGACCGTCCAGCCCGTAACTAGTCTCTATACCGACTGCGCTATTCTGGCCCATGTGCTAGGTTTATTCTGTATCATAACCAAAAGCTCGAATTTTAAGGAGATCTACCTTGAATTTGGAAGCAACAAATCCTGTGAAACACTGATAAGTGCCTACTAAACTACTCGGTGCCTTACACCAAGAACGAAAATGAAGGTCTACCCTGTAGATGGAGGTAACGCCCGTCTGTGAAACGGTAACCACTAACCAAACCGCACGATGTAATATACCAGAAGTTTACAACATAAACTGTAACCTCTGTGCAAACGTCAGATGCCGCATTCGGTGTCTGGGTCTGTCCGTCAGTTGCTGTGTTAAAACTAATTCAAATGGGGACGGCTTATCCGAACAGCCGTACAGCCACAGGCTGCAGAAGGATACTGTAAATTGCCACACAAGGAACCAGATGTATATGTGAAGATAATATTAAAAAGTTTCTCATCCCCTTAAAACGCATAGGCAACATTAGAATATCGCATTTATGTGCAGTTGTTTCCGTAAAAGCATTAACAACTTGGCGCTTGTAATGAAGGCACGGTGTGTTTTCTGTGAGATAGGGACGGAAATTTTCGCATGTGGGTTTTGCTGCGAGCTGAGTTAAACTGATTTTGGTTATGGACCGGAAGAGCTTCCATGTCAATCGCCGCTCTACCTCAAGTTTCCACAACGAGGGCCTGTGTTAGTCAGTTGTAAGACGTCAGTTCGTTAAACTGAACTTTTCAAAACTAAAAGTAATGTGCTTTATATAAGGAACCAGTCCGTACCGCGCTGTAAACGCTTTCCACCACGGTTATAAAAACCAATTAGTTTATGATGTATAAAGCAAAAGTCGCTATCTGTTCTGAGATCCGTACAAAACACTGAACGCAAGACGAGCACCATGTAGAATTTTTGAATGTTAACCTTTCAAAACCTACCGGTCACGTGATGCACCAACAGTTTAACATTCAACAACTGTACGCTCTGCCCACACTGTATTTATGTGTTTTGTATTTATGTGAGAACAAACAGCGAATTGTGCCACTTACAGCATAAACTGATCGGTTTTTATAACCGAGATGAAAAGTGTTTACTGCGCGGTACGGACTGGGTCTTTAAATAAAGCAGTCTGCGCTTCGTCTTTAAGGGGTTAAACCTGTTGGTACGTAAAGAAACCGCAAGACTCTAAAAGGTTAAATGCCAGCAGTTTTTCTCTGAACCAGACCTGGCAACAATTCGGTAGCTCAATAACCTCTACTTACAGATGAAGAACCCATGAACTGGCAGTTACTAGGGTCTGATCTGGGCAGTTCGCTACGATTTCCGAGGGATGGACGAAACAAAACATACATAACGGCCACGCATGTGAATTGGGGTTTGGAACGTGTAGGCTCAGCTTTAAGCTGGCGGTAGGATTTGAGGGAGACGTGGAGGTGTGTGCATATGTTGGGTGGAGGGTTGATGCTCCACTGTAATTAACCTGTGGCATGTTAGCTGTCTATACCTTGTCATTCGCTAGATGTTAAATCATTGCCCAATGGACAACTAAAGCTGCCCCATATCGTTATCTTTAATGCGCATGGAAACAAACAGAACTCATTACTGCTACTTTGCCCATTGTACAAGTTAGCAAAGCTTTGGAAAAATGTATTTTTTACAGGAAAACTGACGTAAAAACTGGGTTACATGTAAAGGAATTGAATTTGTAAATTCTAAATTTGTTGTAGTGGACAAAGAATTGCACACCGGTAAAGTACGGTTGTCGTAAACTATTAATTACCTACATGTTTCGGTTGCTGTTGTGACCGTCTTCAGGGTGCCTTCACAAGAATATTGATGAAGTTCAACAGACTGCTGTATTTTGTAAGTAAAGCCGCTGAATGTTATAGCGGGTGTCTCATGTTCTCCCTGTGCTCATAAAATGTCTTATTATATATATTACGTTGTTAAAAACAGTTATATTTTGTGTGTTCATGTTGATGCATGTCGTTGTTATACACCCTGTTTCAAGAGTAGAGATCTCTAATAGAGGAGAGATCGTATGAGACTAGACTATAGGGAAGACATTAGACATCCGTTATAGTGCGTATTAAGTGCTTTTCCTTACGTAATATGCCAAAGGTAAAGGTAAATCAGTCCCGTTGCAGGCCTGGAGTGTCCCGGAGAGTTCCAGGAAGTTAAGGTTCCTATATTACATTACAACGGCACAGGATGGTGGTAAGGTAGTCAGCCTTACGCACCGGCCGCCTTTACCCCCAGAAAATGCTCTTGGTACTCATTTCTGTTAGAGGCTGAGTCGATCCCAGGGCCATAGTGCGATCGGAAAGATTATATAATTGAAAAATTCCAATTACACCATCTGGAATCGAACCAGCGACCTTCAGACTTGTAGCACAGCACCGTATCCACTGTGACACTGACGCCCCCGCCGATTTAAATGGACTCGCCGTTTCGCCGAAAGACGAAATGTGGTTTCTGCACTGTGCCATCACATTTCAACTGGCCTCTACCAATAACCGGGAATTAATTTGTAGTAATTGTATTACTTATTCATTGTAAAAAAAAATATTTAGTATTTTGAAACCTGACGTTCCTAAAATTCATATTAATACATTCTTGTTCTTCTTTCTGTTCAAAATTCTGTTGAATGGTATTTAGAGGAATTATTTATGTTTATTCTGAGAAACACAATAAAGATAAAATAATACCCTGTGGAAAAAATAAGGAGATTATGAATGGTAAAGTGGGTGGTATATTGTACTGTGTGGGGTTAAGATCTTTTGTCCTTTTTGGTATGTCTCTCACTTCCGTGCAGTTTTGCAAAGCAGACGGCGCGTTTAGTGATTGCTGGGCTGTGAGTCTGAGTAAAAAGAACAGCGAACGTAATTCGAGTAGAATGGTGCTGATGCAGTGTAAGGGGGGTTGGGGTGGGGGGTGGGGGGGTTGTTAACAGTCTTTTCTTCATTTATTTTTTTTCCACTTTTATATCGGCCGTCTAAAATTCCAGTTTCTCCCTCTACGTCTGCCTTGACACAGCATCTCCTCTCAAGTTTTCTCACATGATGTATTCTCTATGGACCTTCTCCTTTCTGTTCCGTTCGGAAAACCTGCTATCGATTTTCACTTCGCTTATTCTTACAAAAAACATTCCCACCCACCGCAATATCCCCTTTGTTTCGTCTTATATTTAAGCCAACCGTTTTTTTTGTTTAGTTTCGTTTTTGTTTATTTGTTAGTGCCTTCATCCTTAATTCTTAACGATCATACAGAGCCACCGTAATATTCTTAACGATCATACAGAGCCACCGTAATATTCTTACTTCGGCCTATGAGTTTCTGTAGGAGCCTTCGTAAGCTGGCGAAAAGCGACTGTCAGCTTCGTCATATCTGTGTGACCGTCCGCAAGAAACAGCTCGACTCCCACTGGAGGGATTTTCATGAAATTTTATATTTGAATTTTTTTTTCCCGAAATTCTGGCTATAAAATTCAATTTTGATTACAATCTGACAAGAAAAACGGAAATTTCAAGTAAAGACTTATGTATGTTTATGATAATATCTCGCTGAATTTTTCTTATAATTGGAAACTTTCGGACGTAAATTGAAGAAAAGTTGAAAACAAACGTTTAGTGTTCATTATCCCCCCCCCCTCGAAAACCGTGCTGTTTCTGTGATCTTTGGAGAATGTGATAGAGCCAGACAGACCACACATGACACTGTAACGCTGCACAGGAAGGATGCGATTTGGATACTGCATAACTAACGCTACAAACTCACACTCAGAATATGTAATACTTATTGGTTTTCGACGGCAACAATGGTCACGCGAACGCGGTTCAGCTTTGCGTTAAACTTATTTTGCCACTGCTGTTAATCAACACGTTTATGTGTCTACTAAACAGACTCGTTCTTCTCAGTAATTCTAAATTGCGTTGTTACTGTATGTTATATTTAGGTCGATTCGGTTTTTAGGCTTAGCCCATAATCTGGTGGTGAAATGTCCACCATAGAACGGGCCGCGGATTTCCGTAGTTGGAGATTAGAAGTACAACTCTACTCTTTCTCTAACCTCGGCACTAGATGGGGTGGCTGATCAACTCCACTCTCCGGCCGTTTTACCCCCGTGAAAGACAAGGTGTTCGTGGTACAGAAGAATGGGTTTGCCCCAGGGCCGGGATTTCAGACTGTCCAGGCCGTAGCAAGTCGGTATACAGGCTAATGGTCCAACAAGCACAAACATGAACACTTAGTTTCAGAGACTCGATCTGTTTCTAGTCTCACACAAAACAACACGTGAATGTACCTACTCATTTAACCTCTATGTTGGTTGTGTGCCAGGAGAGGAATGTTTAGTCTGTTTATGATTTTAACCTGTTAGTCATTAATAAACTAATCTGTCATCCGACAAATCATTTCATTAACGAACTATCCAAGCAATTTAAATTTAATTACAAAAGGACTTAGTAAGTAGCCAATTAGTGTAACACGAACTGCTGTATGAACTGTACCAGTGACCATGCAGCAGCCAAGTCAAACATACAGTACATTGTGTTGGTTGTGTTTAATCAGCAGTCAGTCCTTCTGTGTGTCTTTTCACGTACTTAAACACACATACCGTCATTTTGGATTACTTTTAACATGGTTATTCTGCATTGTTCTTCATGCGATTATTCTTCATTGGTCTTCATGCGGTTATTCTGCATTGCTTTTCACGTGGTTATTCTGCATTCTTCACGCAGTTATTCTGCATTGTTCTTCATGCGGTTATTCTTCATTGGTCTTCGTGCGGTTATTCTGCATTGCTTTTCACGTGGTTATTCTGCATTCTTCACGCAGTTATTCTGCATTGCTCTTCATGCGGTTATTCTTCATTGGTCTTCTTGCGGTTATTCTGCATTGATCTCATGCGAATATTCTGAATTGCTCGTCATGCATTTAGTCTGCGTTGCTCTTCATGTGGTTGATCTGAATTTGTCTTTGTGCTGTTATTCTGCATTGATTTTCACGCGGTTATTCTGCATTGCTCTTCATGCGTTTGCTCTAAATTGGTCTTCTTGCGGTTATTCTGCATTGATCTTCATGTGGTTATTGTGCATTCTTCACGCAGATATTCTGCATTGCTCTTCATGCAGTTAATCTTCATTGGTCTTCTTGCGGTGATTCTGCACTCATCTTCATGCGGTTATTCTTCACTTCTCTTCATGCTGTTATTCTGCATTGGTTTTCACGCGGTTATTCGACATTGTCCTTCACATGGTTATTCTGCATTGCTCTTCATGCGGTTAGTTTGGATTGGTCTTCATACGGTTATTCTGCATTGGTATTCTTGCAGTTATTCTTCATTGACTTTTACGTGGTTATTATACATTGCTTTTCATTTATGACAGGAGATCCGTGTAGACGGTGGGATATGCAACACTCGCTGTTACGTCAGCGTTGCTTAAAAAGTATTTTGCCTGTACAGTTGATCAGAAGACGATCTGTGGAAGACCTAGGCGTGGATGGGAGTGTAATATTAAAATGGACTACAAAGGTGTGGTTAATTTGGAGAGTGACGAGGCCTTATGACGGACGGTTATTAATGTAGTGACAAGAGGTTCTACTTTACAAAAGACGAGAAATATATTGAGTAGTTATTAAAAGTCATTAACCGTAATCCTGCTAACGTGGAGAATATGGTGAGCTCCTAGTAATTCCAGCAAATGGCAGATGGTATTTAGTTCGGCGTGTAAATGGTTAAAAAGACCGCACCACAGCGTTTGTGGTCGTCACGCACTTCCTATGTACCATGTTTGTGCGTATCGGTTTCCATCAACTCAACGCCTCATCCACCCCGCATTTGTGCTCAATTCACAAGAATCTACACATTGCAATTAACTATTTTTAACAAACGTCTCTATCAACATCATATTCGTCCTATCATTTCCATATTTACAATCAAAAGCAGATAACTTACAATTTACACACATGCTCTACAGATCTTTGGTTGGATTGTAGTCTAACACAACTGTGTCAATATAAGTATATTTATTGACTTATTTTAGTACAACTACAACTACAATAGAACTCATCTGCATCTCGTAAGGCAACTTGAAGATGGCCTATAAAGGCCGAAACATGTAGTTGTACTAAAATAAGTCAATAAATATACTTATATTGACACAGTTGTGTTAGACTACAATCCAACCAAAGTTCATTCACACACAACG
>Ga0123357_10008638_pt1 | contig 12755 bp, 9 predicted proteins | sample TergutEmb28metaG_FD_89873 | JGI IMG/M metagenome (GOLD analysis project Ga0123357, IMG submission 89873) | Embiratermes neotenicus P4 segment gut microbial communities from Petit-Saut dam, French Guiana - Emb289 P4 | ecosystem: Host-associated > Arthropoda: Insects > Digestive system > Gut ... | reverse complement strand
GAGCCCACCAGCGGCTTCGCCGCCTTCCGCGTCGCAGTCATCAGCGCCGCCTCCCTCGGCTTCAACAAGCACGGAAAGTACACCGCCGGCGGAGACGCCCGCCCCGGGACTCAGCGGTAGCATCACATTCACTACGTTTTACACGCAGGGTGACGAAGCTTATGCCCAGATGATCAGCGCCTTTGAAGCAAAATATCCCGGCGTAAAAGTCAATTACGTCAGCAACGGAGATTCGAACGCCTATGGGATCACGTTAATGGCCGGCATTCAATCCGGCGACGGGGCCGATGTATTTGGCTATTGGCCGAATACGCAATTCGGGCAGTTTGTCCAGCAAGGCGTTACCGCTGACTTGTCCGATATGGCTTTTGTGAACAACCTGACGCCCGGCGCGAAAGAGCTGACCACGGTCAATGGTAAGGTGTACGGGTATAATGACTCGGTCAACCTGTATGTTGTTTTCTACAACAAAGACGTTTTCTCACAGTTGAATCTGACTCCTCCTACCACCTGGAGCGAGTTTGTGACACTGAACAATACCCTCAAGCAGAACGGCTACAACGGTTTGGATTACTGCGGCGCCACGGTCGCTTCGCAGTGGCTTTTCCACGCGATAGCCTTAACGGAAATGGGTGCGAGCGGTTACGCAGCGTTTATGAACGGCATGGATGACGGCAGCATCACAAGTGTTGAGAGCGTTCCGGCATTCTACTCCTCTCTTAAATCACTGGCGCAGTACTATACCGATCAAATCCTCTATCCGAACTCCCAGACAACGCAGCTCCCGCAGTCTTTCGCACTGTTCGCTCAGAAACAGTCTGTTATGATGCAGATGGGAACCTGGGAGCTTGGCAATGCAGCTACGGATTTTCCGGGTATCAACATCGGGATGTTCCCCGTGCCGAGCCTGTCATCTTGCGACACGTCTTACGCCGAACCAGGCCAAGTCGTTATGATAAACTCGAAGTCCAAAAACCTTGCACTCGCAAAGGCTTTCGTCGATTTCATGGCAACCCCTGAGAACAGCCAGCTTTTCTGCGACATGTGCAATGTGACGCCGACCATAAAGGGCGTAACCCCGACATTTGCGGGGGCTGACGAGCTTGCCGCGCTGATGGCGGGCAAGGTTGAGGTCCTCCAGATGAACAACGGAGATAATACTGATTTATATTATAATGACTTCTATAAAATGACAGACGATATTCTCTTCAACGGCGTTCCCGTGGATACGGCCGTCCAGGCCTATAACGCTGTCCTGCAAAGCGCAAATATCGCGGGCCAGTGATTCTTCCCGATGACGTTCAGTACGTTTTGGCATCCATGCAAGGTAAGCCGCCGCTATCAGGCGGCGGCTTGCCGTACGATTTCGCGGGGAGGAGGAACCCATGCAAAAAAGGAGTATTTGGAAAAGGTACCGCTATTTAAAATATTTAATCCCCATAATACCGAGCCTAATATTATTTTTTACTTTTTGTGTTTATCCAAGTCTGCAGGTCATTCCGCTTTCTTTTTTTAAATGGTACATATTAAAGCCCGAGCGGACATTCGTAGGGCTGAAAAATTTTATACAGAATTTAAGAACTCCTGTATCAATAGGCTATCTGAAAAATACATTGTTCTATATCCTGTTCCTGTTTGTTATCCAAAGTGTTTTATCCGTTTTGGTTGCGTTGGCGCTGCATAAGAATACGCTTCACAACCGGGCTTTCCGAACTTTCTTTTTTCTTCCCTTGACGCTTTCTTCCGTGCTAGTGGGCTTGACGTGGGGGTATATGTATGATCCGAATCTCGGAATTTTGAATCATATGCTGACCGCCTTGGGGATAAAGGGCTTTGACAGCTTCGCATGGCTTGGCACTCCCACGCGCGGCATACTTTTTATCGTTCTGGTACATATATGGCAGGGGTTGGGCTATCCTATTACTTTTTTTATCGCCGGCTTGCATACTATCCCCAATGACCTGTATGAAGCTGCCGATGTGGAAGGGGCTTCTCCCGTACAGGCCTTTTTCCATATCACCGTACCGCTGATGATGCCGATTTTTCTGAGACTTACGATGCTAACGCTTGTTGCCGGCGCCACAGCCTTTGACTACGTATATCTCTTAGGCAGTAACATGAGTATTTCGCCGACGTCGACATGGGCGGTGGCCCTGTACAAAGCCGTATCCGGCACCGGTAACATGGGAGCGCCGTCGTCTATGGGCGTTATGTTGGGAGTCGTCCTTTCCGCTTTCTTTATCATCCAGTATTTTGCCACGAAAAAAGCTGAAGAGCACACTGGGAGGTAGCTGGAAATGAAAAACAGAAACACCGTATTGAAAGTCAGCGGCAAAGTTCTCATCTATGTATACGCGCTCATTCTTCTGGTCCCGATGTATTTCATTCTGGTGACCGCGTTCAAGTCCGGGAGCGAGATCAACACAAATCCGCTTGGTTTTCCCTCAGCACTGTCGCTTTCCAATTTTACCGGAGCATTTATCAAGGGTAATATGCTGCGCACTTCTTTAAACAGTCTCATTATCGCGGTCGGGAGCGTTGCTCTCGCATTGCTGAATGCCGTCGTCGTAACCTATTGTGTAAACAAATTGATGGCGCATAGGATCGGCGGCATCATTTACAGTGTCCTGATTATTTGCATGTTCATTCCCAGCGTTGCGGGAATGGTGACTTTCCTGCTCCTGATGCAGCATTTGCATTTATATAACAGCATTTGGGGCATCATTTTGATATCCGGCGTCGGCGGGACGCCTATTAACCTGTTTATGATGCTTGGCTTTATGCATACGATTCCAAAAGAATTGGAAGAAGCCTCTTATCTGGACGGATGCGGTGATGTTAAGAGCCTGATCTATGTTGTTGTTCCGCTCCTCAAGCCGGCTTTGATCAGCATAGGTATTTTTACACTTGTCGGCAGTTGGAACGCACTGATGCCAAATATCCTGCTGCTGCGCGACCCCTCAAAATATACTATCCAACTTGGGTTGATGGTGTTCAGGGGCACATATACCATCCAGTACAACTATATGTTCGCGGCGATACTCATGTCGTGCATACCGCTGATTATCGTTTATCTTCTGTTTCAAAAGCATTTTGTCGAAGCGCTCGCCGGAGGGCTTAAAGGCTGATTAAATTTTCATTTTTCAATTTTCAATTTTCAAATCCGGCTTGTCCGGGTTTTGATAGCTTTACGCTTCTTGGAGGAACACAATGAATGATATTCACAACCCGCGCGTTGTGGTGGCCGGGCATATCTGCCTGGACATCATACCCGCTTTTAAGACCGGTTCGGCGCCTTCCATGGCTGAATTATTCGTACCCGGACGCCTCATTAATATGGGAAGAGTGACAGTGTCCACCGGTGGTCCGGTGTCTAATACCGGGATTGCCTTAACTATTATGGGCATTGATACCCAGCTCATGGGAAAAATCGGAGCCGACTTTTTCGGCGACGGGATACTGTCGCAGCTCAAACAGCGGCAGATAGACAGCGGTATGCGGATTGCCGATGGGGAGGATACTTCCTATACGGTCACTATCGTACCGCCCGGTTTTGACCGTATCTTTCTGCACAATCCCGGCGCCAACAATAGTTTCCGCGCCAATGATGTGGATTACGAGGCTGTGGGACGCGCTGACTTGTTCCATTTCGGCTATCCGCCGCTCATGCGCGGAATGTTTGAAAACGGCGGTCTTGAACTTATGACGATGTTCCGTAATGTTAAGGAATCAGGCGTCACCACCGCTCTCGACATGTCACTGCCCGACGCCGATTCAGAGTCCGGGCAGCTGGATTGGGAGAGCCTGCTCACCAGCGTCCTTCCCTTTGTTGACATCTACCTTCCCAGTATAGAGGAAACCCTGTTCATGCTGGATCGCTGCGCCTACAAGGACTTACGGGATCAGGCGGTGGGCGGAGATCCGCTGGAGCACTTGGACGTGGACATATTGCCGGCCCTCGGGGATAAATTGCTCGCGCTGGGAGCGAAAATCGCTGTTATCAAATGCGGAGTTAAGGGGTACTACATCCGAACCAGCGATATTAACAGTCTTCGGAATATGGGTAAAGTTACTCCGCCGGAAAGCTGGGCTTCCCGGGAACTGTACGAGCAGAGTTTTCATGTACCGGATATTGCCTCCGCCACCGGCTCGGGGGACAGCAGCATAGCCGGGTTCCTGGCTTCGCTATTGCGCGGTAAATCTATTGAGGAGAGTATCCGCGTAGCCTGCGCCGTGGGCGGCTGCAACCTGACTGCTTATGACGCGCTGAGCGGTATCAAGCCCTGGGAGGAAACGCTTGCTTTGATCCCCGGTTGGGAGAAAAACAGGTTTCCGGTGAGCGGCCGCTATTGGCGGCACGACGAGCGCAAAGATGTATGGATCGGCAAAAAAGATTATCAATATGGTGTTTAATTAATAGGAGGCCGCAATGGAGAAGAAAAAAGACATCGGTTATATCGTGCCGCATACGCATTGGGATCGGGAGTGGCGCAGCCCTCTATGGGAAAGTTTGATGCATTTGGTCAAGTTTATGGATGAGCTCCTTACGGTGCTTGACACCGACCCGGAGTATAAAAATTTCCTGTTGGACGGACAGAGCGTCATCGTTCAGGACTATCTGGAAGTACGCCCCGAGCGCCGTGAGGAGCTGACCCGGCGTATCCGGGAAGGGCGCATTTCCGTGGGTCCGTGGTATACTTTGCCTGATCTTTACCCTCTGGACGGTGAAAGTTTGGTGCGCAATCTGCTCAAAGGGACCCGCTACGCGGAGAGTTTGGGCGGTTGCCTGAAGATAGGTTATAACTCCTTTGGCTGGGGCCAGACAGCTCAGTTCCCGCAGATTTACGCGGGTTTTGGGATCGATACCATTGTAACGGCTAAGCACATCACAGCAGTGCACGCGCCGGAGAGCGAGTTTCTCTGGGAGGCTCCCGACGGGACGCGGGCGCTTGCGACCCGGTTGGGGCGGGACAACAGGCACAATTTCTTCATGAACGCATATATCCCGATAGTACAAGGCCTTGACTACGCCTCCGAAGCATTCCGCTATACCTGGGGGCGCGACGAGATAGTTCATCGCGCCGGGCCGGAGGGGCTGGATCATGAATATCTGGCCGAAGGGGGACGAAGCGCGCTGCACACGGAATTTGTGCGCGGAGGCATACAAAAGGCATGGGATTACTGTGGGGACACGACGCTGCCGTCAGATCGGCTGATTATGAACGGCTGCGACTTCACCACGCCCCAGCCTGAGATGTCCGAAATTCTCCGTCTGGCTAACGATGCTTTTGATGATAAAGAACTGGTCAGCGCCTCATTGGACGACTACTTTACGGTTTTGCGGGAAAAGATTGATATAGACCGGCTGCGGGTGATCCGGGGTGAATTGCGCGACGGTCCCGCGTACAGGTGCTCAGCCAACGCATTGGCAACCCGCCCGCGTCTTAAACGGCTGAATCGCACCGTGCAGGATGAACTGTTCCGCCGCGCCGAACCACTGTCGGTTCTGGCCTCCCTGACCGGTATTCCCTATGAAAAGCAATTTTTAAGCATTGCCTTCGAGTACATGCTGAAAGCCCACCCCCACGATTCCATCAATGGCGTCACACGGGATAAAACAGCGAACGATACCGAATGCCGCTTGGAGCAAGCGCTTGAAATCGCGCGGACGGTCACGGATAAAGCCTGCCGGGACATTCTCCGGCAACTTGACCTGAGCGTTTTTGCCCCGGAGGATGTGCTTGTCGCAGTATTCAATCCATCGCTCCATAATTGCAGCGACGTAGTCGCAGTGACGGCCGACCTGCCCGAGGAGTATAATATCTGGGACTTTGACGTTCTGGACGCAAGCGGGCATCCCGTTGAAAAGCAATTTATATCCCGGCAGGAGGTCAATGTGCCGGTGCACCGGATGGACAGCCGCCCGCTGCCATTCCGCGCTGACCGCTATCGGTTCTATCTGCGGGTGGAGGATGTGCCCGCGTTGGGTTACAAGGTGTTCCGTGTCGCGCCGAAGGAGGGCTTTGACCGCTCTGTCCTCTTCACCCCGGAACCACGTATGAGCGACGGCAAAGAGCTCTCGCAAGCGGCTAATTGCCTGGAAAACGCTTTTCTGCGCGCGGCTGTGGAAGCGGACGGTACGCTGACTCTCACTGATAAGGTCAACGGGCATATATATACCCGCTTGAATTATCTGGAAGATACCGGCGACTGCGGTGATTACTGGAGCTACTATCCCCCTTACAGGAACAAGACCCTTGTAGGCGCGGGCCATCCAAAAATATGGTTGGAGGACAACGGCCCCCTTTCAGCCACGGTTGGCGTCTCATATACATTCCCGGTACCTGCCTTTGCCCACAGGCCGGAAGCCGCCATCCGGGGTGACAGCCGCCGGGATGACAGCGAGACAGATTTGGCCGTTATGCTGCGTTACACATTGAAAAAAGACTCGAAATACCTAGAATGTGAATTAATCGTGGACAACACCGCGCGGGATCACCGGCTACGCCTGCTCCTGGACACTGGAGTCAAGACAGAATATGCCGATGCCGCCGGGCATTTCACAGTGGACCGCCGTCCGGCGGAACCACCCAGAAACGCAGAGGGGCTGTTTTACCCCGAAATGCGGACTCTGCCTCTGCAGCAGTTTGTGGACGTGAGCGACGGACAGCGCGGGCTGGCAGTGATAGGAGGATTCACCGAGTACGAACTTCTACCCGGTGATACAGGCGCCCTGGCAATGACTGTCTTTCGCAGCGTGCGCAATATTATCTGCACAGAATATCGCTCCGCCGGAGAGCATCCAAATGAAGACGGCGGTCAAAGCCTCGGGGTACACAAAGTACGTTTTGCGCTCTGCCCCCACACGGGTAGCTGGTCGGACGCCGGCATCTACCGGGAGGCGGACAAATTACTGACGGAACTCCCGATATACCAGCTCTCGGCGCACGGGGGAACGCTGCCATCAGAGAGCAGTTTTCTGTCAATAGAGCCCTCCGGCCTGGTAGTTTCGGCCCTGAAGCGCGCCGAGGATAGGAATACGATTATCCTTCGTCTTTTTAACCCGAGCGGTGAAACTCTTTCCGGCGCCGTTCACTGCGCGCAACTTGTCCGGGAGGCGTGGATTAATAACCTCAATGAAGAACGGCAGCAGCCTTTGCCTGTTACGGATGGAATGTCTGTGCCTGTAACAGCCGCGCCAAACAAAATCGTCACATTTGAACTGGTGTTCTAAATGATATCAGATAGCCTTCAGAGCGCAAGGTGCTGAACAGTAAAATAAGAAGGAGTAAAGAAAATGACTAGTCGGGAGCGTGTTATAAATACACTGACATTCCAGAATTTTAACGATCGCGTTCCGAGGGATCTCTGGACGCTTCAATGGGCGGAGATTCACCACCCGGTTGAATTTGCCGAAATCCAAAATGCGTTTGAATGGGACATTGAAAGGCCTCCGAATATTCTTAAGGACGAGCCTGTTACAAAAGGGACCCCTTGTGCGTTGGGTGAGTTTGTGGATGAATGGGGCTGCGTGTTTACTACTGCCGAAGAGGGTATCATAGGTGAAGTAAAGACGCCGCCAGTCAGGGATGAGGACTGGGATGACGCGGCGCTTGTTCACATTCCCGATGAATTATTAACGTTCGATCCCGATGCGGCCAACCGCTTCTGCGCTGAAAGCGACCGGTTTGTTATGGCTCCCTGTTGCCCAAGGCCCTTTGAGCGCCTGCAATTCATCAGGGGTACTGCGGATTTGTATATGGATCTGCTGATTCGCCCGCCCAAAATGATGGAGTTTATCAAGCGGATGCATGAACATGACTGCATGTTGTTTGAAAAGTGGGCGAAGACCGATGTGGATGGCCTGATGTTTATGGACGATTGGGGTTCACAGAATGCTTTGCTGATAAATCCGGATCTGTGGGTGGAACTGTTTAAACCGATGTACAAGGATCTGATCGATATTGCCCGTGCTCACGGGAAAAAAACATTCATGCACTCCGACGGTAATACGCTGGCCATTATCCCGCATCTGATTGAGTTGGGGCTTGACGCGTTGAATGCGCAGATTTTCTGTATCGGAATCAAGAACCTGGGACAGTTCAAAGGGCATCTGACATTCTGGGGCGAGATCGACCGGCAGCATCTGCTTCCAACAGGTACGCTGAAGGATATTGATGCCGCTGTTGATCTGGTGTTTGAAACGCTGTGGCAAAATGGTGGTTGTATCGCGCAATGTGAATTCGGCCTTATGGGGCGGCCGGAGAATGTCCGGCGTGTATATGAGCGCTGGTCGCAGAAGCGCGGTATGAATATTCGATAACCATGGTAAGCAACCGGGACTGCCCAAGGCTCCCGGCATACCTTAGATTGAAAAATGGAGATTCCGGGCATGAGTGAGAATAAAAAAACCGCCGTCATGTACGGCGCGGGCAACATTGGACGCGGCTTCATCGGTCAGTTGTTCCACGATTCGGGCTATGAGGTCGTTTTTGTGGATGTTAATCAGGAAGTGGTATCCGCGCTGAACGACCGTCACGCATATACCCAGCTCATTGTGGAGGGGGAGCGTCTTGAGAGACGTGAGATCACCGGTGTGCGCGCGGTAGATGGGCGCGACAGCGAGACCGTGGCGCGGGAAATCTCCGACTGTGCGGTCGCAGCGGTGTCTGTAGGCGCTGCGATTCTGCCGCGCGTAGCCCCGCTCCTTGCGGCTGGGGTGGAGATTCGAAAGACGCCGCTGAATATTTTGGTGTGCGAAAATCTAGCACACGGACCCGCAATACTGCGCGGCTATGCAGCTGAATATCTGTCCGATCCGACGGTACTAAACCGGGTCGGCTTCGTGGGCGCGACCATCGGTCGCATGGTACCGGTCATGCCGCCCGAGCAGCGGGCAATGGATCCGAGCTGCATCGCTGTGGAGAGGTTTTGCACCCTGCCTTTGGACGCCGACGCCGTGGTAGAACCTGTGCCGGATATACAGCATGTCGTTTGGTGCAGCCCTTTTGCTTTCCAGGAAGGTAAAAAGCTTTATATCCACAATATGGGTCACGCAATGACCGCTTATCTGGGATATTTACGCGGTTATACTTACATCTGGCAAGCGATGGGCGACACTGGCATCCTCGGGCAGGTCCGGGCCGCGATGCTGTCTTCGGGAGAGGCGTTGGCGCGGAAATATAATGAGAACCGCGCTGATTTGACCGCCTATGTGGATGACTTATTGTCCCGTTTCGGCAACAAGGGCCTGGGGGACACAATCGCCCGCGTTGGCGGAGACCCGCTGCGCAAGCTGGCGCCCGGTGACCGGCTGATGGGCGCGATTGAGCTGTGCGGGGAGCAAGGTACGGATTACGGCCCTATTTTGACCGGCGTCGCCGCCGCGCTGCGCTTCGACGCGCCTGGCGACCCATCTGCGGGCAAATTGCGGGAGCGGCTGAAAAAGCAAGGCGTCACCGCGTTTTTAGAAGAGGACTGCGGCTTGGACAAAGCCGATAGTGATTTTATACAGGGGGTTATAATCGATGAAGCGATCTGAAATCAATCAAGCTATCCGGGCCTCGCTGGCGTTACTGGAAGCTAACATGCTCAAACTGCCCATGTTTGGCTACTGGGATGTGGAAGACTGGCGGGCCCGCACCGATGAACTCGGCAATATAGTATCCGTCATGCTGGGCTGGGACGTGACCGATTTTGGCAGCGGCGATTTTTCTCACACAGGGGCGGTATTGATAACTTTGCGCAACGGGCGCCTTGACGACCCTCTCGCAGGTACGCCCTATGCTGAAAAGCTGATGTTCCTGAATCACGGGACCGAACAGGAGATTCCATTTCATTTCCATAAGACAAAGAGCGAAGATATTATCAACCGCGGCGGCGGCATATTGGCGCTGGAGCTGTATAATTCCACGCCGGACGGTGGGCTGGACCGGGAAAGTGAAATTCATGTCAAGATGGATGGAATCGTGCGGGCTCTACCGGCAGGAAGTACTGTGGAGATCGAAAAAGGCGGCTCCATCACTCTGCACCCCGGGCTGCACCACCGCTTCTGGGCTAAGAAAGGCTGCGGAGATCTGATTGCCGGCGAGGTATCGTCAATCAACGACGACAGGACTGACAACTACTTTTTAGAGGCTCCTTCCCGCTTCTCGGAGATAGAGGAGGATGAAGCAGCCATCTGGCCCCTATGTAATGAGATTGAAAGTCTTATCAGTATATAGGCGAAGCCCGGATTAGGCTCTTACCACCGTAATCTTGCGCGAAATGGCAAAAGTTTCAGTAAGAAATCAAATAGCGCTAATTTTCCATTTTCCATTTTCCATTTTCAATTCCGGCTTGTCCGGGTTAGGTAACAGTACCTTACGGATGCATTTACACAATAAAAAACACAAAGTGGTTGTCCGTCAAAAAAATGACGGACAACCAAAAATCCGCCCCGCTCTGGGCGAAGGATTGACTTGTAACCAAGGTATTGAACAGTTACCAGTATTTCTTGTTAAGCAAGTCTTTTTTCAAGGGCGTCGAGCTGCGCCTTGAGCTCCGCAGGGAGTTTATCCCCGTATATCAGGTAGTTCTCCCTGATCGATACGATCTCGGAAAGCCACTCATCTTTATTGACGCTCAACAGTTCGTTCATCTTGTCCTGACCGATATCGAGCCCGCTGGTATCAATGGCGCCGGGCGCCGGCAGGTTGCCGATCGGCGTCGAAATAGCTTTACCCGTCCCGGATATACGTTCGACGATCCATTTTAGGACACGGCTGTTATCGCCGAATCCGGGCCATATGAACTTGCCGTTTTCGTCTTTACGGAACCAGTTGACAAAATATATACGGGGCAGTTTTGCCTGGTCGGCTTTTTTACCGATATCCAGCCAGTGCTGCAAATAGTCGCCCACGTGGTAACCCATGAAGGGCAGCATGGCGAACGGGTCGCGACGTACGCCGGCTGCAAGGCCGATAGCCGCCGCGGTCGTCTCCGAGCCCATGATCGAGCCCAGAAAAATACCGTGGTTCCAATCGAAACTCTCATTCACAAGAGGAACGCAGCTTTGGCGGCGGCCGCCGATAAGGATAGCCGATATCGGAACCCCCGCCGGGTCTTCCCACTCCGGCGCTATCGTCGGGCACTGGGCTGCCGGGGTGGTGAAGCGGGCGTTCGCGTGCGCGGCGGTCCTGCCGCAATCAGGCGTCCAATCTTTACCCTCCCAGTCGATCAAGTGCGCGGGCGCCGGGATCCCGCTGCCTTCCCACCACACATCACCATCGTCGGTCAGCGCGACATTTGTGAATATCGTATTCTTTTCAATAGTTTTCATAGCGCTGGGATTTGACTTTACGGATGTGCCCGGGACGACGCCGAAGAATCCGGCTTCCGGGTTGATCGCGTAGAGCCTTCCGTCCGCGCCGAATTTCATCCACGAGATATCATCGCCGATTGTTTCGACTTTCCATCCGGGAAGGGTCGGTACGACCATAGCGAGGTTGGTTTTACCGCAGAAGCTCGGCAGGGCGCCGGTGATATATGCGGTGTTCCCGTCCGGACCGGTAACTTTCAGGATAAGCATATGCTCGGCCAGCCAGCCCTCGTCCCGGGCCTGGACCGAGGCGATCCTCAGCGCGAAGCACTTTTTCCCGAGCAGAGCGTTCCCGCCGTAGCCTGAACCGTAAGACCAGATAGTTCTCTCTTCGGGGAATTGGCTGATATATTTTTGATCGATCGACGGGGCGCAAGGCCAGGTCACGTCTTTTTCTCCCGGGGCAAGGGGGGCGCCCACAGAATGCAGGCACTTTACGAACTCACCGTCGTCTCCGAGCGCGTCGAGGACCGCCGTTCCGATCCTTGTCATTATTCTCATATTGGCGACGACATACGGGCTGTCGGTTATCTGCACTCCGATTTTCGAAATCGGCGAACCTATCGGGCCCATTGAGAAGGGGATAACATACATTGTGCGCCCGCGCATACAGCCGGTATACAGCTCCGTCATTGTTTTCTTAAGCTCATCCGGGTCGATCCAATAATTCGTGGGGCCTGCGTCTTCCTGCTTTTTTGACGCGATGAATGTCCGGTTCTCGACCCGCGCCACATCCGACGGGTGGCTCCTGAACAGATAGCATCCGGGCCTGAGCGATGGATTCAGTTTGATAGCCATGCCTGAGCTGACCATCTCCTGCATAAGCCCGTCGTACTCCTGCTGTGTGCCGTCGCAAATATAAACACTGTCCGGGCGGCACATATCGGCGATCCCGTTGACCCACGAGGAAAGTCCCTTGTTTTTCATTAAAAGCATTTTCAATAGCCCCTTCCTATAACCATGACCGGGCAAACCCGGCTGCCAAGCACATTTTGGCTGATTATATCACGGTTCGTCCGCATGCGTCAATAAAGAGATTTCCACTGCCGCCCCGTTAAATTTACAGTTGAATCGGTTCAGGCAGCGTGTTATTATGATTGTCGCGTAATAATTAAGCGAAGGGGGACGACGGCGATATGAGTTGCGAAGCACGCTGCGCGAATGCAGCGAAATTCGATTACACAGAACTCGATAAAGCGCTCGGGCAATATGGGCAGGTCGGGGGCAGTCTCATAACTATACTGCAAAAAGCTCAGGAAATATATGGCTATCTGCCGCGCGAGGTGATTGAATATATTGCGTGCGCGATGGGCATTAAGACCGCGAAAGTTTATGGCGTCGCGACTTTTTATACGCAGTTCAGGTTCTCCCCGGTGGGCAAATACCTGATAATGCT
>Ga0123357_10008637_pt1 | contig 12755 bp, 6 predicted proteins | sample TergutEmb28metaG_FD_89873 | JGI IMG/M metagenome (GOLD analysis project Ga0123357, IMG submission 89873) | Embiratermes neotenicus P4 segment gut microbial communities from Petit-Saut dam, French Guiana - Emb289 P4 | ecosystem: Host-associated > Arthropoda: Insects > Digestive system > Gut ... | reverse complement strand
TCCTTGACGTAACCCCATAGAAAGAAATCACATGGGGTTGCATCTGGAGAACGAGGTGGCAAGTTGTTAAAACCCCGACAATCATTTCGAATAACCCAGTATATGTTAATAAAGAGGATGGAAGTTCGTCGACTGGATTAATCTGGGTCAGGACTGGGATTGGTGGTGGGCTGTTGTGAACATTGTATTGAACGGCCGGTTTCCATAAAATGCGGGGAATGTATTGACTAGCTGAGGAACTGTCAGCTTCTCAGGAAGGACTCTCCTGCATGGAAATGGTACTAGCATCTCAGCAAGTACGTGGGGTAGCTGTATGTCAAACGTTTGTCGTTTGGATAGACGGAGCAAAACCACGAAATATTTAAGCGTAGCGTGTGTCTGGTCCGAAACTGGTTTAATCTTTCATTTCTTTGTCAGCGGACTTGTCGTAGGAGGCAGGTATTTTCCTTCTTTCTCTTTTTGTTTTTGTTTGGTCGCACTGACTGTTTGTCGCTCGCGCAATGTGAGTGGTATTGAATGTCGGAGTAGCAGCTTGTGCAACAGTTGTTCAGCATGCTTTTGAGCAATGACCATCATTTTAATGCAGCTGGAAGAGCGGTGAGTGTTTAATAGTGACAATGTGCACCACTATCCAGAGATTTGAACCAAATACAGTTCATTTATTACACCGCGGTAGCACAGTGGTTAAGGTGCTGCGCTACAAATCGGAAGGTCGCTGTTTCGATTCCAGATGGTGTCATTGGAATTTTTCATTGACATAATCCTTCCGATCGCACTATGGCCCTGGGGTCGACTCAGCCTCTAACAGAAATGAGCACCAGGAGTATTTCCTGGGGGTAAAAAGCGGCCGGTGTGTAAGGCTGACAACCTTGCTACCATCCTGGGCCATTGTCACGTAATCTGGGAACTTAACTTCCTGGAACCCTCTGGGCACCTCGGGCCTGTAATGGGACTGATTTAACTTTACCTTTTACAATTCATTTATAGCAGTTTTATACACTTGTGGCCGGTGCTTACTGAACACACTGCTGTAGTAATAGTCACTCCACTGTGACAGTCCATAGCCATTGTTCGTGATACCAGACACTGCATGCTTCGAATCGACGCGAGATAAGCTGATGTAAATGACAGAAATAGACTCTGGGCATCTGACCGCTTGCTGAGAGCTGCTCCGACTGGCCACACATACCTTGCAGGCAATATTCTCTGCTCCTGGGAATTACTGAGAAGCGCCATGTAGCTAGACTTCCAACAAAATATGTCCGGTATGTAGTGTGTGCAGATGTAACTACAATATAAATACATTATCCATGCAATTATTGCGTTTCGATTAACCCATCATGTTCATTATCGTCTTAATGTGTGTCGTTCCCGTTGTGTCAGCACAGTGCGCGAAAATAAAAATCTATCCATACACAGCACTTTAGTATAGTAAATCTACACAGCTACATGTTACGGCTGTACGAAACAGCCATCAACAGCCGTCACGATTCAAATATGTATGTTTTTTTAACCTTTCTGAGTCATGAAGCAGATGAAGGCTGTTGCGTACAGCCGAAACTGTGTTGTGTGTGGACTGGTTGTCTTCATTGTTGCGTAATGTTCAGTGTTAAGACAGTTGAGTACGGAATGTATACAGAGTTATCAGATAGTTGTCACAGGTTCTAAACCTCAAACACAGATTTTGTTGAAAATGGTACTTGGCTGTTCTGTATAAACCCTTTTTGGGTAACATTAGAAGTATTTGAAAGCTGCAAACTGTGGGGCGTACGAAAGTGCTAACCACTGGGCCTTAATCCTTGAAAGACAAGAATTGAACTGGATTTCATTTAAAGATCCAGTCCGTACCGCGCAGTAAACACACTCCTCGGTTGTAAGAACCAGTCAGTTAATTCTGTATAGGGGAATAATCACTATTTGTTCTGAGATCCACACATAACACATAAATACACTGTGTGGGCAGAACGTAGAATTGTTGAATGTTAAACTGGTGGTACGTATAACAGCCACTAGGCTCATAATTGGCAAATTCACCGTGTCTATACATTAACCCTTTAAACGCAAGGAATAACCTGAATTATATATAAACATTCAGTCCGTACCGCGCAGTAAACACACTCCGTCTCGGTTATAAGAACCAGTCAGTTAATTCTGTATTGGGGAATAATCGCTGTTTGTTCTCAGATCCACACAAAACACACAAATACACTGTGTGGGCAGAACGTAGTGTTTTTAGATATTAGACTGGATGGTTAAGTTGGGCTGTTCGGGTGCCCTGGTGACACACGTGCTCTCGACTCCCACTGCGAAGATGACCGGAAGTTGAATATTATCGGCTGTGGGACTTGCATGCCATCGCGCGGTTTGTTTCATTACTTATCCTACTCTGCCATCTGTCTGGACACTGCAGTGTGGCGGACATTACAGGCTTGTTTTGGCGTGTGTTGGCGGGCTTTCTGTTGTTAGTTAGCTTGAGGCCATTTCGAATTGCGACGGTAAATTGTTGAGAGCTAGAATCGAAAATATATGACCCCAATTACTAGTGAAGTTCTGGAAATACATTTAATTTATACTTAAAATCTGAACTGGATATTTGAGCTGGATACAGTCATCGTGTGCACTAATCGGTGCAGCTGTCTAGAGCAGTGATGCACCGGTTTTCCAAAAATCTAGAAGCCACCTCCTGGAGGTTAACAAGAAGGAAATTACATACTGGGAGTTCACAAATATTAGGGGCCACCGCACAAAATTTATTGGGCTGGGCGAGCCGGCGACAGGAATTTATGCACCCCTGGGCTATAGGGTTTGTGTTCGGCAAAGACGGACGTTGCAATACCAGTTGTTGCCATATTATGCTGTGATTTGTAACTACTTGATATTAAGAGAAAAACCTTAGTCATTTATACACGTGTATAACGATTGGTTGGGGATTTCAGTCTTCTGTGATATGACGCTGTGTTGATTAGCAATGCTACCGACGTTTCGGGAGAACTTACTGCCGCCATTTTTAAGGTAGTCCGAGAAGGGTAAGCTGCTTGGGGGTAATGGTCGTATTCTGTGAGAAAGCGCGGAGCGGAGATGGCCGAGAGATGGACGAGACCCCCCCCCCCTCCCACTGCCACGAGAAATGTGTCATATGTCACAGGATTGTTATGTTCAGTAGCATCACCGGAAACGTCCGGTCACGTGTGGACTTCTTCCGCCCTCGGACTTGTCGGTATATGAACCAGATCACTGCACTGGCTGCACAACGGAAGTGCTGCTTTCTATAGGGTCGGGTTTTTAGGTAAGTTCGCAGAATTGCGAAGAGCGACTATTAGCTTCGTCATGTCCGTCCGTCTGTCCATCCGCATGTAACATCTCGGCTCCCACTGGACGGATTTTTTTTTTTTGAAATCTGATGTTTCGAAAGTCTGTCGCATAAATTCAGTTTTCATTGAAATCTGACCAGAATAACGGGTACATTGTATGAAGACATATTTAATTTATATTACGTCGCTGATTTCTTCTTAGAACGAGTAATGTTTCAGACAAAATTTGCAGACAAAATCAAAACCCACAGTTTATGTTCAGTATTTTTTCCCCCCGAAAATCGTACCGTTGATGAGATATTTGGAAACAAAAAAAATGACAGATCCAGTCAGGCTACAGATGACAGTACAATACAGCGCACGCGCTTTGCACGCTGGATAACTAAGGCTACAGACACACCGCCAGAATATATAGTACTTCTTCCTTTTCCACGCCAGTGGTTACGCCAACGCGCTTCAAAGTTACGTTATACGTATTGTGTTGTTTCTTTTCACCACCTGCTGTAAGACCTCCCAGCTTCCCGTTGGAAAGTTACCCGAAACCTTTCTGCCGGTGGTAAAGCGGTCGGGGCGTAGAGATGACCACCTCCATCTCGTGTTGAGGTTAAGCTGCGTAGAGCTATTCTACTCATGCGTACTGGCTACTGCAGTAGTACTTCATTTACGGAGGGACAGTGTCTGTGTGGTTTACAGGCGAGACAATAAATGTTCGCTCTGACTCGGAACTAAGCCATCCTGATTTTCCTCAGCTCTTCGCATCTGCTGGGATAGTCCTGAAATATAAGAGGCCACGTCTGTAGATATGTGGGCATATGTTGGCAGGGAGTTACGGACAGAACTAAAGGATCGTAGCAAACGCTTGCTCTTCGGTCATTATGCACAGTGGCGTACCCAGGAATTCTGTTCGGGGGAAGGGGAGTTCAACAAATTCAGTTGAAGTCAGAGGACAGAGATAACGGGGATCTGGGGGCGGTAGCCCCCTAATCAGGGGTTCTGGAGGCAGCTGTAATTTGGTACAAGAAATTTCATTTCATATAGTAAAATTTTCTTAATGTTTGGTACTTTTGGGCTATTTATGATGACAACCAATTTATTTGTCATTGCTAATGTAAAACAATTACGAACCTAGGTTGTTTTAGAATGTTACTGCCCTTTTTCGAACATCTTGGGGTGCTGGCGTCCTAAATTCAGCAATTTTTTAGTTTTCGCAATCGGGTTAAGTTTGGCACGATTTTGGAGGGCCTTCGGAATTTCGGGGGAGGGGGGGGTTGAACCCCCCCCTCGGTACGCCACTGATTATGCATGTTAGGTGTCAGCAGCAGGAGACTGTGGAATTTGGTAGCAGTTATGAAGAAGAACAGAGGATGAGAGCCATAAACTTCTCCGGAAGGTACGCTTGAGCCGCTGTCCAGTTCAATATCTTAGCTATATAGCCTGCGCATGGTGATACAGAGTTTGTATATTTTGCGTTAAAGTGTTGCTGACGGTAGATATGCTAACGAAGATTGTTTTGGTAGGCAAAAATGTGTCGTGTGCCCGGACATTTTCTCACTACACTGTATGCCAATTTATCTTCTCAATCCTTCTCCAGCACCACACTTCAGAACTTTCAAGGTATTTCTGATCCACTTTCCGAAGTATCCACAGTTTCAGCTCCATATAAAGCTATGCTCCAAATGTAGCACTTTACTGTTTGCTTCCTCTAATTTAATTTCAATTTGCTGGTAAAAAAAAATGTTCTTTTTGAATGGTGCTTTTACCATGGCAATCCTGGATTTAATTTCACGTGTAAACCTGAATAATTTGTTATCATGGTACGCAAATACTTGAAATATTCCACGTTTTTTGTTGGTTTTTGATTTGTAATAATCTGTACTGGGGGTTGGTTGCCTTGAGAAGGTCACTATATACTCCGGCCAAATCGCTCGGTAGCCCTACCATTCAGTTCTGTGTCATACACACCTGCAACACTGTAGTTACGTAAACAGTGAATTTGGTATTTTACCCTGTAGATGGTTGCGGGATGTTTGCTCGAAACTTCTGTGCGTATTAGACTAGGCTAAACTGCCCCACATCACTAGTCAGTCGTTCTGACGAAACTTTTCTGTCGCCAGTCCTTTAATAATCCGCTTTGTGCCGCTGCGTTGTGAAAGATTTGGTCGGCCCTGAGTTGTTTTGCATCTCAAGGAGCGGCTTCCAGGAACGGACGTTTGTCACCAAGAGAGGTGCGAGTCACTAGCACAAGGCCGCCCGCCCTGCCCTGTTGGAGAAGACAGCGGTGAGTTGTTACGTATCCCATCCGTTTAGACTGCCGGGAATTCCTCGGCCGGAAGGTTGGCAGTGCTAGCACTCGGAAAATAAAATCAAGTACCCTCATTATAAGGCCACCCTAATGTACATGGTACTTTTGTCCCCAAGAACTTCACCGTAACTCACTTCACTTCTTCCCTTCACTTCACTTCACTTCAAAATAAAAATCACGCAAATCACGTCAGTTCACTACACATCAGTTCACTTATTTACACACAGCCCCCACACGAATTCACTTGCTTGTAGCTACATTCTTAACCCTCCATCTAAACGTGTTTAATTTACAGGGGAAAGCGCTGGTAAGCCTGCAGTTAATTGGTTCCAGCGTTTTTAGTCCTATTTACGAAGGAATATTTACAAACGTATGTTCTTTGTTTCTTAGTACTAATTTTCCGATTGTGATCGTCCCTACGCAGGTAGCATGGTTTTAGAAGTCTATCCCCTATCGCTATCTACCAGACTACACGGCGTCCACTTTTTTTTTTTTTGCATATCTTCGCAGTTCCGGCGCCTTAGAATAGGGCACGATTTGCCCTTTGCACCAACGTAATAATGCGTTTACTTGAGTCGGTGTAGCTCGGTCATTATAGTGACTAGCGGCGGACTGGATGGGGGTTTAATTCCCGAGAGGGGTAGCGTGCTTTTCTACGATCATTCGTGTATACCAACATACGCACATAACAAAAGTCATGCGTGTAGGAAGGTGCTTATGTATGACTTTTTATTCATTTATGTGCCTATGTTGGTGTATATGAATGACTGTACACAATGCACAATATGCATAATATCAAAGTTTTTCTTCACCATTCCACCGAGGCCGGCTGTGAACCCAGCCGCCCTCCTGTCCAGTTGGTGCTGGGTACGTTACTGGGGTTAACGCGGCCGGGGCGAGACGCTGACCGCTCGCTCTGTGCACTAAGGGTAAAAGCGCATGACTTGTACCTTTGCCTCCCCACACGTCTTCCTGGTCTGGAAATTAATGGCAGGGATAGCATTCCCTCTTACCTGGGCTCGGAGAATAAACAGCGATTATTTCCTAGAAGAGCGTTATCTGTTGACCAGTTGAAGACTTGTTTTCTGTGAGGTAGGAACTGAATTTGTATATTGATGTGTCTGATTTCAAGATGTAAGACTGTGCCATGGCTCAGGCGGTTGGTCGACGGGCTGTCACCGCGGTGGCCCAGGTTTGATCCCAGTCCACTCCAAGTGAGATCTGTGGTGGACAGAGTGGCACTGAGACATGGTTTTTGCCGAGTACTTCGGCTTTCCCCTGTCAGTATCACTCTCTCAATGCTCCCTCTACTTCTTTGTCTTTAATATTACTGTTACGAGAAGGGCAAGCGGGCGACGTCTGGGAACCTTCGATACAGTTCCCACTTGCCAAACTTGGTCAAAATCTGTTACATAATTCCGGAGATAAACGTGAGCCTGTCGCACTGACCGCCGCGTTATCAATTCTTGCGAAAGACAAGTGAATATTTTATCGTTTTCCCAACATGTGATGTGTTTTACATACTTTACAAAGTTTTAGCCAGGAAAGTTGTAAAAAAGAGTCCTAGAATTAACTGGACTACACGCTTTTAGACGTTTTGTATGTTTGCGTAATCGTGGGTAGCTCAGTTGTCATAGTGTTTAGGCCGAGAAATTGTGGTTTGTTAAGGAAGAATTAACCGGTTCTAGAGATTTGAGGTTATCGTAGTGGTGAATATGGAGAGTAATGTCTTTCTGGTTGTCTTATCGTCTGATTGACAAATACCAGTGGTTTAGAGGAATTGTTTCCTCCATCTTCAGGGTGGTTACTCTGATTAGGACTTAGACCCTGAGTGAGGAGGCGCATTTTTCCTCCGAAATGTTGGTATCCACCTGTAAGATTAAATGATGTCAAACCCAAATCGCGCCCTAAAACTCTTCAGTTCTTACATCACATGGCGTAATGTTTGGTTTGAGTTTCCAGAAAGGAACTGTGTTGTTGGGTTTAAGATTATGAATCAGATGTGACCTGCAGGCTTTAACATGGATCTGGTATTGAGAATCACACGGAATCCGGAGAGTGGTGTGGGAACTGGTGTGCATTCTTGCGTTGACTCAAGTTACAATGTTTACTTCATTTACCTACCGTCTGCAAAGGCCGCATAGGTAACAGCACTTGTGTTGTTGCTAATCAGAGTGCTCTAACCTAAGTGTAAACAATTACTAACTGGTGGTACACACAGCTTACCTGAAACGCATTCCTCGAACTTCGTCAGTGATAAACCGAAGGAGCACGAGATACTTAACTTAGCTTAACGACATCTTGTGCCCCAGTTACATCAGTGTCAAGTTCTATCCTGAAGAAGGGGGCAGGAAGATCGACTGAGCATTGTTTAATATTTTTATTCTTTGACTCACTGCTGACCTGGAAGTTGACGCGTTGAATGGCCGTGTGTCCGTGATTTGTAAATTTCTCATACATACCTGACCACCTACATGAATTTCTCGTACAGACGGGGGAAGCCATGTGAATTTCTCATATAAAGCTGAATTTCTCATACAAATCTGACCACCCATATGAATTTCTCACACAAACGCAATCACCCATACGAGTTTTTCATACAAAGCCGATCACCCATATGAATTTCCTTAGCGACAGAGTGTGACTGTTGAGTTATGGTTGCCATGAAACACGTAAAAGAGAAACAGTTCGATTTGTAAAAATGGGCCTATCAGTTACATTGGAAAATCAATTACAGTCTTATATTACCGTCCCCTGATTCGGTTACGGGCTGAACGGACAGGCGTTTGAGACCCAGAAAGGGCAACAGATTCCGTTTTGTCCAGAACACCCAGCCCTACTCTGGGTCCCACCCAGTCTCCCCGGTGAGTACCGGGGTTCTCTTTCCGAGGGTAAAGCGGCCAGGGCGTGTAGTTAACCACGCATCTCCAATGCCGAGGATAAGATTGAATGCAGCATATGGGGGGACAAATTTGTTTTTTTTATTACAGCACGTGGGATTTGACGCACTGTTGTTCCTTGGGCAGATACCTTATCGCGGAACCCGATACCCTCGTCTTATTTCCTGAAGATGGAGGCAGCAGATTGTTCCAAGCGTTGGTACTTGTTTGACTACATGGCGTCACTTCGCGTAAGGCCGTAATCTTAGCGCTGATATTCTCGAATCTCGCATCGCGAAATGTAACCCACTGTGTGTTGCTGTCGTGGCGAGAGTCACCAGTGTCTGTTGTACAGGCGGCAGCGACTGTTTGTCGTTGGGATGTTGTGCACATTTATAAATAAGGCCATATTGTTGTACAGCGTATTCCATTTTATTGTAAATGTTTATATGAAGGAAGAAGCATCTGTCAGGGTTAATTAATGCATTAATTGCAGTATTTATAAATAAATATACGTTATTATGGGGACCGCGGTAACACAGTGGTTAAGGTGCTGTGCTACAAATCGGAAGGTCGCTGGTTCGATCCCAGGTGGTGTCATTGGGATTTTCATTGACATAAAATCCTTCCGATCGCACTATGGCCCTGGAGTCGACTCAGCCTCCAACAGAAATGAATACCAGGAGTATTTCCGGGGGGGTAAAGGCGGCCGGTACGTAAAGCTGGCAACCTGCCACCATCCTGTGCCGTTGTCACGAAATCTGGGAGCCTTAAATTCTTTGAACCCTCTGGGCCTGTCCAGGCCTGTAATGGGACTGATTTACCTTCACATTTTATACATTATTATGACTTGCGGTAGGTGGACCCCTACTCCCCTGTATGCATTGATGGCTTGAACAGGGAGATCTTTACCTTCTATATGAGGTATGCAAATGTTTAACAACTTTCACCAGACACGGGCATTTTATCGCTTGTGTGGCATTTCGCAGTACATGCAGGGTGGGTATACTGGACATGGAATGTACAATTCAACCGCGTCTTGTCTCCTTCAGAGCAACGTACGCTCCGATAAACATTTAGGGAGTTGTGGTCGGGAGGCTGTCGTGCGTGTCCCCTTGCGATCTGCCCCGTTCTTGTTCACCTGCAGCCCAAATAAAATAGTGGGAACAGATGTCAGTGGAACTTCCCAGTATCAGATTTAAAGAAGGTTAGACTGTTCTCGAGTTATTCAACATGTAGACGGACGGACGGTCGAATAGGACGAAACCTGTTTGCAATTCCTTGTTAACCGGCACCGTCAGTCTTTTGATCTGAATACAGAAACACCCTATATCATGCGTGTAAGATAAGGTTGAAGCTGTTGCTGTGCTAAATTAAGCTTCACGCCATGATTGCGTGTTTGGGAGTGGAGGTTAGCTCCACAAATTCGTTACTTTGTTGCTATTAGCAGTAGGTGAATGGTCAGACTAGCGTTCCGTCCGCTCTATCCCCCTCAAAAGTTCCACCTTTAACCATTGAACGGAAGGTTCGATAGGTTGCAGAATGAGTCTGGAAGCTTTGGGGATGAGAAAATATAGGGATTCGAGTTTAATGGGAAGTGACGCTGGGTTTGGGTGAGTGATTCCCGACGTTTCGAAAGAACGCATTGGCCTCATCCCGAAAGATTAAATACCCAATAAAAATCCCTTTTTCCCTGCTAGGAATCGAACAACGATGCCTCGGTCGTCCAGACTGTAACGTAGTCGCCACGCAGGCATACCGTTTGTGTCTTTGTATGTAACAAAATTACTTAATCGTTATGGTTAGTGCCTTCATGTTCCCGCCAAATGCGTTAGACTTAACACACTTGGTTTAGCACTTCTTCCACTGCATAAATGGAGTCTCGACCCAATTCGCTACATCGTGCATATAATGAAGGCCATTCGCAAGTGTATTTCTAAGGGTGAAGATTTAAGTCTTCTGGGATGTTACCCAGTTGCACTGGGTAAATTGTAAATAGTTCGCGATGTTTAGGTGGGTCTTTGTGCCTTCATGTTCATGGTTGAGCTACCCAGTCTGCTTGACTTTGAATATGAAGGTACTAACAATTTGAAACGTCGGTAACTGTTTACCTGTCGATACGGCGTCACATCCTAGAAGACGTGAATCATCAGCAATACCGTTGTGAGCACCTCAGGTCTTACAGTTCCCTAGCTTACTCATTACACAGGATATGGAGTGATTCGGTGTCCTTTAATGACTGTTTCTTGAAGCACCTGTTAAAACATTCAGCCATTCCGCGTTTCCTCCCCACGTATTATGTACGTACGTATGTGTTTGGTGTGACTGGCGAATGAGCTGTGGTATTTCCTGAAACACCATTAAACATTTGGTTTTTGTAACGGATACGGTGTTTTGTCTGTGATGTAGGAACTGAATTTATATATAGGTACATTTAAGAAGAAGAAAGAAAGAAGAAGAAGAAGAAGAAGAAGAATAAGGGGGGAGGAGAAGGAAGAAGGAGAAGAAGGAGGAGGAGGAGGAGAAGAAGGAGGAGAAGGAGGAGGAGGAGGAGAAGAAGAAGGAGGAGGAGGAGAAGAAGAAGGAGGAGGAGAAGAAGGAGAAGGAAGAGGAGGAAAAAGAGGACGTCCATGGTTCTTACGTACTTTCACATGTCGCCCAAGCGAGGACTGTAAGACTGTCGTACACTTGAGCTGACTTTCCGGAAAACTCAAAAGGAACTAGGATTTCTATTTTTTGGCGGGTGGGGTGAGTGGGGGATTATGCTGTGTCTGTTTGTAAATGGTTCCTGACGTTTCGAAGAAACGTGTCTCCATGAAGAATGCGTTCTTCATCGACCTTAATCTCCAGGAAGAATGCATTCTTCCTGGAACTTCCTTTGAAACGTCGGGAAGTACTCACCCAGCCATGCACCGCCACATCCCACCGCCGTGTAAACCCCCAACACTCGGGAGAAGAAACCACATATGTATGGCTTAGGCGCAGATTTGAGGATGACATTAAAACAGGGCATGATGTCAGGCTTGTTGGAGTGCTCGATCCTTGAGATGTGACCCCATAGGTTGTTCTGAAACGTCGGTAACTGAGTAGCCTACCTATCTACGCTGTGTGAAATCCTTGAAAACCGAGGATCACATAAGAATGAATATAAATGTCACCGTATGTAGATACGGTGTATACTGAATTCGTCTGACTTGTAACGGTGTCCAGCACGTTATGTAATTTGCATACCAGTTAATCTGCTGGTTGAGTAGAAGCACTTGATTTTCTTATGTGACGTTTGAAAGTTCTCGCTACAGTGTAGGGTGATACAGAGCAGAAGACTGCCATCTTGAGTTTTTGAAACAGCCGACCAACTTTCTGCTAAAGCCTTCCACGATCTTACTCCTTGTCAGCTGGTAAATGCGGACGTTTCGGATACATCTTCAGGGTTAATTAGTCCCCTCTTCGAAACGTCTGTAACTAATTTACCAGACGACACAGTTTAAGTCCCAAGAAGACTAGAATCTTTAGGTGGACTGTTCTTTGTGGGTCGGAAGGAGGACCGGTTGCAGGACCGGCTGCGGGGAGGTCAGACAGGATGCTGGAGAGGCAGGTGTCTGGGGCTCACACCTGGCGCTGCCCACGGCAGGCAGCTGTCTGCATGGCGGCCACTCGCCAGTGCCTCTTCTCCCTTCGTCACAAAAAAAAAAAAAAGTTCTTTTCAATTTGACCTTCCTGGAGTCCATCAGCAGACAGGCGCAGGTAAAGATGTCGCTCTGCTGAGTACGACATGCGAGTTGTGTGCATGTGGGACGTGGGGGCTGTGTCACACGTGATCTTAACTTTGCAGCTGAAGTGACATGTTTGCCAAATGCACTGTATCCCAACCCTGTAAGTCACGTGACGGCTGTTCTTTTCGGCCACCCATTCTGCCTGGGTCCTGAACCCCGTTGGGGGCTCATGACCATATTAGTGAAGTTACTGTTCTTCCGTCGTCATGCACCCCCTCACTGTATGTTATGATTGTCAGTATTTGTCTGTGACATGTAACAGATATCATGCTTTAGTAAAAATAGCGAAACTGTAAAATATTCACAATATTGTTTTCACACGCACATACGCACGCTTTATAATTATCTTTCTTAGTCCAGGGCTTGTGCGACCGCCTCTGTGGTCTAGTGGTCAGAGTTTCTGGCTACAGATAGAGAGGTCCCGGGTTCGATCCCCGGCGCTACCAGATTTTCTGAGTAGTAGTGGGTCTGGAACGGGGTCCACTCAGCC
>Ga0123357_10008636_pt1 | contig 12755 bp, 8 predicted proteins | sample TergutEmb28metaG_FD_89873 | JGI IMG/M metagenome (GOLD analysis project Ga0123357, IMG submission 89873) | Embiratermes neotenicus P4 segment gut microbial communities from Petit-Saut dam, French Guiana - Emb289 P4 | ecosystem: Host-associated > Arthropoda: Insects > Digestive system > Gut ... | reverse complement strand
CCACAATGACTAGCCGGACTACGAAAAATATATTCTCTGTTTAAAGATCTAATTCAGCATTCACCAAAAATTATGCAACAAAAAATACAACAACCGTGATCCTGTGAAACATTAAAAAAATCAGGGGGCAATTATCTCCACAATTGCTGAAAAGTGTCCACTAAATGTGACCGAGTGCGAGGAAAAATTTGGAAGCTTACAAGCTCCAGTCATTTATGTACCCAATACGAGACGAGAACGCTCATATCAAAACAGCCACACGACATATTAAAAGCCGAAGTCACGAAACACTATCACGCATTGAACGTCCCATCACTCACACGTCCTTCGTTACGGTACATGCCGAAGAAACAGTTTAGTTATCATCGCCCCATACTTCAAACTCTAACGCTACAATCGCTGGCTCTCTGATCCATGCACTGGCTACAACGCAATTAGCACGGATGATCTAACGCTCGATCTGTTCAAATATGCCCTCATATGCGTTACCAACTGTTGTCATTTGTTTGTCCCAGCGGTACAACAGTGTGCACGAACAATTTTGCCTTCGCATATTCCACGGATAAGCTATGATTGTCACCCGTTTTAATTACAATACGGAGTTGCAATTTGCTTTTGGGTCCCCTCCGATTAACCCTGGGTTGACACTGTGGTGGCACCTTTGCCATTATATATATATATATAAACTACCTACACTGAACTTCGTCTAATACCTACCTACATCTTTAACCAGAACTTTAGTACCATATCTTCATATTTTCTTATACGGTACCTCATCATGTTCAACAATTTATTTAAAAATTCCGTTCTTCATTTTTAGCCGTATTCACACACTACTCTCGTCATGCGTGTATGTCCCGAACTAAAAGTCATTTCCAGATACAATGAATTCATTGTAGGCATTTTTGCTGCCAAACAGTATGTAACTAGTTTTATAGACACAACTCTACATATGTTTTTGAACGTCGTAAAATTGCATTTTTAACATTCTGAAAGTCTCATGCCCATGGTTTCACTGCGGTGGAGCCTCCCGCCCACCCGTTCATATCTTGGGCTCATGAATAGATATCAGCGTACAGCAGCACAGACACTTGCAATGGTTTTCCTCTCGTAGAAGAGGAATCACCCACCTCTGATCCGTGGGGCAGCTGTGCTTTGGGGACTCGAATCCTGTTTCACGTCTAAGTCAGTCCATCACGTCTTCATTACGGGGCCGTAGACAGCTTTCCTTATGACTGCGAAACTGTCATCTTCCCTTGTGGCTGTGTGTCAGACCGTCGTGATGAGGGCAGATACGTCTCCGTGCTTTATACTGTACTGGCTCCAGTGTAGTTACTATCTGGTAATTTACTGCCACGTAGGTCCTCCTTGGCGTGACCAAGTTGGGATTCAGGCTGCGGTTAGCATGGCATGTTTCTTCCACAGCTGCCGCTCCTGCTTGGCACAGGTGCATACTCTGTAGCTGGACGGATGCCATGTCATGCTGATGCGTCGCTTGACGTTGCTATTTCGCTGGCTTTTTCCGCGCACTGGCGTTATGTGCGCCTAGCGATGAAAGTCTGCGTTCTCGCTACGTGTCAGGGTAACCAGCAGCAAGGCTACATTTACTGCAGTGAAAGGGCCACCAGAAGAGGAACGCCGATAACCACTTTCGTGCGGTTGAGTGATGTATAAAAGGTACAAATGAAGTTTTAGGATGTTTGGTAGGGGAACATGGCTTCGAGTCTCTGCATTACTCAAATTTTGGTGCGTGCGCAAAATTGCGAAGAGTATCTCTGGCCATTTAGAACTCGGCTCACACTGGACGGATTTTCATGAAATTTGATGTTTTTCGGAAATCTATCGAGAATATACTAGTTTCATTAAAATGACACGAATAACAGACACGTGGGCACTTTATATGAATATGAATGTACATTTGATTACTGCATCCTTCTTCGAGCGAGAAAGTTTCAGACAAAAGTTACAGAGGAAATCAAAACAAATTTTTATGTTCAATAACTTTTTTTTTTTAATCTTGCAGTTTATAACGTATACTGTAGAGCCAGACAGGCCACAGATGACTATGACATGCGCATTCCTTGCAGGATATCAAAGACTAAACAACACTCAGCATAACATAGCCTTGCCATTTTTCTCCATATAGAGCATTCTCCTGCACACCTGTATTTACTTGAATCACAAGAACCAGCCTATGCAATGAAATCTCGTTCCCTTCCTAATGGGTATTGGGGTGGGGGGAAGCCTGTTTGGTGCTGATTATTGCAAAAACAGCAGTCCCATATGCTCTTTGCAGACTACACCATTCTAACAAAGGTGCATACTATGCAGTTTCAATAAGTATATTTTCATCAGATGTCAGTAACATGCATTGTCATGATGAAGCAAGATTTTTGGTGGATTGTGAGGCAGAACTTATTTGAAAAGCCTCCTGAGTTTTGTCAGCGTCCTGATGCGAGTTGTCTCCCCTCTTGGCATCACGTCCACAAAGACAATGATCATGGCCTTGCCTGCTCACAAAGAATTTTTGAATTTTCTTCTTCCATGGAGACTGAGGATTATGCCATTCCATGGATTGCCTTTTTGTCTCCGGCTCAAAAAGATGGACCCGGTTTCATCTGCTGTAAATATCTGAGACAGGAAGGTCTCTGTCAGCTTTTCTCTCGGCTCTGTGTTCGATTGTGTAGCTCCAAGGAACCCATCTGTGCATATCTTCAATTATCAAAGATCTCAAATGGTGTGACTAACATTTTCTTTCTGATTGATAGGGTGAGTGCCAACTGTTGAGTTGTGACATGCTGATTCTCACAAATGATAGCATCTGCACATTGCAGTGTTACGTGACTAACAGCTGTCACAGGGTGGCCTGAGCAAAGCAAATCATGGACATCAACTTTTCCTGTTTCAGAAACAGTCATTCTTTTTGTCCAGTAAACCAATGGTGCTTCTGTTGACCACAGCACTTCCATACACACTGCAAGGACATTTTTGCTATTTCTTACGCTTTCTCAACCACAAAGAATTCTATCATAGTACGTTGCCTGTATCATACATCGACTGACTCCACTGTTACGTGCTGCTGCAGTGGTGTTGTAAGAAGCCTTTACAACTTCATACATAAATGCCACAAACTTCAAATTTGTTACATCTAAAATATAACATTCACAGCTTTGTTAATGGCAAAAAAAACAAAAATATGGGGCATTACTTTCTGGGCAACCTATGTAATTCATGCTTCTCTCATTCTTCCAGTTCCCATTATAATTGTAAAAACCATGCACTCAGTTTTTCTGTCATTTCCGTAACAAAATAAAGTACAATGCAATGGTTAAATGACACTGTAACGATAAACGGCACCTAGTAAACCAAAAGTAAATGTAAAAGTCTATGAAACAATACACCACTATAAATTTGTAATGAAATTAAATGTCTAGAACAATGTTGATTCTTTTCAAATATGATACAAACTCTGCCTGAGGTTGAGAAGTGTATGATACCGCAGACTCTACAATCTATAGGTTATGTGACTTTTCACTAAATAGGAAGATAAATACCTTTGCAATAAAAGAAAGCAGCCAATGTTCAGTTGTAATAGGCTAGCTGGAAACTCAATAAAATCATGACCGAGAAAGTTGCAAGAGGGCCTACAGTCTATTGCATATGGTGATTAGATATTGCGGATACGTATTACTTGAACAAGTGTAATGTGCACATTTAAATCACTATCAGAAACCATGATCAATAACAAAGGAGTTCTGAAACTTCGCTGTTTAATCCACACACCCACACGCACACACACAGAAAACCAAGAATCTAGAATATACATATCATTTACAATTTGTATAGGAAGTATCCATCATCAGTGTAATTTTGTTTGATAAACCTAAACTCTGTGATTACCATGTGGCAATTTTCTAAATGACTCAGTAGCCTAGTCCTTAAAAACACTCTGGAAACTATTTATTTCTAACCAAGTGCCATGTTTATTACTTAACTACAGTAAGTGAATGGAACCAGAAAAAATCAGACTTGCAAACAAGAAACACATCATAATATTCCGACGTTCAGTTCTCACGCTGAATGCGCAGAACAGGAAGGAGACCGCTCCATCAAAGGAGTGAAAGACACAATCTGAATGACATGAATTAATGTTCTTTATAGGACTGCACGTAAAAGAGAGTACAAAAGTTTGTAATGTCAACATATTAAAATAAGTATGAAAAAAGATTTGGCCATCACTGAATGGTGCTTACAAAAAAAAAATAATACAGAATTCCATCAGGTGGTGTGCAACCTATAATGTAAAAATCAAGGTAATAGCAATAATAAAGATAATAGCAATAATTCATATTTAATAGTAGTACTAGTAAATATACTCCTTTCGTTGGCTACATTTTGTCAGTTTGCACTTGCCCAGTGTCCACCAGTCGTACCCCATCACTGGACCTTGTTTTCACACAGAAGAGTTAAAATTTCGTGGTAGCAGGTGACCAGGAACTGGAACTTCTGGGTCATAAGCTGCCATCTTGCACTTTGGAATCAAAAGTCTGTCATATTTTCCCATGAGCCCTTGGAAAAATAGGACCTTCTTTTGCCAAGACACAAATATTTATAACGTGGAATAGCATTATACGCATTTGGTTACCTAAACGAAACCTGTGAACATGATACATCCCACATACAAAAACGCTTTGGGAAACTAACAATTACACTTGCCACACAACTGTGTGATAAACCAGTTCTGAACGTTTATGGACACGATATAAAATGACAACATATTCATTAATTATGGTGTCACTATATCTTGTCTCTTACTGTAATATTATCAGCCCACAGTCTGTTAATGTAAGGCAACATTTTTACAACATACACACAGTGGTACAATGGATGTAATAAGGGGGCAAGAAAAATAAATTTAAAAAATGAGAAGAGACAAGTACAATTCTGTCAAATAAACAAATACTGCAAGTCCCTATCTGCTCCACAGAGCGGACAGTCCAGTTAACACCATACATTTAGCACTGCTTCTAGAACTATATGAAACACACACGTGGCATGCTTCTCGGGAAGCTAGGCAGTAGTTCCCATATGAAAAATATTTGTGTAGCACCATGGTGAGAAAATGGTACTAAGAGAGACAGCTGGGTAACCTGACCCAGGAGGTACAGTATGTCAATTTATCATTAGCAATCCTTGAAGGTACAACATTTTCAGACATTAACTAATGAACAGAAAGATTAGTGATGTCCATATTATTTCACAATAGGCAGTGTCAACCTACACACTGTGGCACAAGTCTGAGCACTATTGTCTACTTGTCCCACTGACCCAGCACAGAGAGCGGCCTGCAACGAGTGCAATATTTGTCCTGGCACTCTGTAGGCTAGGAGGTAGGATGATGCCTCCCCCCACAGATCCTACAAGACACACAGCACCAATGACATGCTCGGAGTGGTGGGTAACACCACAGGCAGGGCATCAGCAGTGACAGTACAGCCAAGCAAAGCCACCGGCGCCCACAGTTTTTATCTACCACGCCACACTCACATGGATGCTGTGCAAAGTCCCCATCTGCATCTGACATGAAGTATAGCACACCCTCAGCACATCCTATGCAGGTAACTGCATTAATTCCTGATCGTACACAATCTGGTGCATATTCGCAACTTCCTCGAGCATTCTCATCCTCTGAATACAGCTCCTGGCAGTGGCGACACCTGGTCCGACAGGCTTTGTGGCGATCCTTCTTTTTGCCACCTGGCTTGCTAGGCAGCAAAGGGGGTTGCGTGGGGATGACTTCCAGGCTTCTCTTCTTCAGACTACCAGTAGAGTCACGGCGTGAAGTTTTCTGGTCTTCCATGACAGGATAGATGTACTCATGCACAGCTGTCAACTGAACATACGAGTAATTCTCTTTCTCACTACCTCCAACTCCACCACCAGTACCACCGGCACCACCACTCTCTCCACGCTGCTGCTGTTTGGCTTCTGGAGGACTAGGGTCCCGGTCAGACCCCTTTTTCTCACGTCTTTGGATGTAATGAATCCGATGGTGATGACTCTCAGTAGGGGGTGTGGGATGGCGGCTGCTCCCTCCGCCACCCTTCGATGACTCAGAGGATGAGTCACCCATCTCCACAGGTAAGTTCAATGTCTAAAATTCAACAAGCACTTGTGAAAATTCATGGAGCCCAACTACTCCATTATATAGTGTATGTCATGAGAATTTCTTCATGCAAGGTCTACTATCTAAGCTTCAAGACAGACATGTAACTGCAGGCCATACATCACTGTGTCATGCCACAAGCCCCAGTGCAACATTCATAACAAAAGCTAAAGATTATGCATTTGAAGTTAACCAGGAACCATGCCATAAGCCATATGGGAACATACTCTCTATTACACTATTAGACTTCTGGTAGCTGGTCTAATGCTCTCATTCATTTTTGGTCCCAGCAAATGTGTTCCCATTACCAGCTAGAAAGGAGTAATTTCCAGCTGCACTGCAGTGAAACAACACTACAGCAGTAAGTGCCAAAGTTTTGCAAAAATCATGTTCATTTCATTGTCACTACAAGTCTAAACATTCCACAAGCATGGCCACATGACTCCATAATAACAAAGCAATTTATTTCCCTCAGCCCTTCAATAAATTTACAAATTATAGTGCATCCCTGCATTATGAAAGAAGTATGTTCTTGACAATGTGTCCAAGTTATAAAATTCTGTAACAAAAACTCTGTGTTCCCCACATTATAGGTTGAGATGCACTTTTATGGATGTTCACAACACCTGCACTAAAGCCACACTCTTTACGCATCACAACCAACAGTGTAACAAGAATACAAGCAATAAAAACCTTGACTTTCATGGCTTCTCTTCAGACATCTTAGATAAGGACAATAAATGCACACTGTATGATCTAGTGAAAGATGGGAATGGCATCAGCTACCAGCCATCCCATGCCCCTGACATGGATAGCCAATGGCCAGCTACATCACCAATACATGTACAAATGCAATCTAAATGTCTTAATAAATAAATATTTATGAGGTGGTACTTCTGGCAATGTTGTTTTGCATATTGTGTGTAAAAAATATTAATACCCTAAATTTCTGTAAATTAAAAATTCCACAAACATAACATCCATAACAATGGGGTGCACTATACTGTTAGAAACAATTTCTGGCACAGTTTATCTGGCATGCTTTCAAGAGCTTATTTGTGAATCAATTTATACTTTTTTTTTTGCTTTCATGCAATTGTGCAATCAAAATTAGGTGTAGTGGGGTGTGTCATAACCAATGCAGCCTTTGCTTTGTGCATTAATGCCAATACCACACCCTTCACATCAACATGTCTCCTACCCACATCTATCAGCTACCAATAATACGTATGTCCAAGAGAAGAAAAGTACAGCCTTCACTTTTAGTTTTCCATGCAACCTAGTCATACTGGAACAAAATCATTAATTTTAATTGATGTTTTTCTTAAGGGTAGGCACACATACTACTGTCTTGGCTTCGTACATATCTGACATAAATAACTGAAATTTCAGGAAGGCACAGAGAAGTTGCATATAGACAAATAAGGGAAATTATAAACATATGAAATTATGATGCCAGCTGTACACTTATGGCTATATGGAACCTTTTAACATAGAACCTATAGCTTCCTTATTCCTTATAGTGAAGCATACAGAAATTAGAATAAACCAGACATTTGTCAATGTGCCCATCATTGCATGCTTGTTGATGCAGGTCTCAATAAGCAAATTCATCCATTACACACGGAATTTGTCAGGAAATTGGCAGCGGTAGGCTGTTAAGTGATTTTTGTCACAGGGAAATCAGGACTTAGGGCAGATCTGGGTGCTCCTCCTACCTTTCACTAAACGGTGCAGCCAGGCAGAGTGTGAAAATAAATGTCACCCTTATCCAATGCCACTGTAATGAGGTTGGGAGACAGGAGGGAAATATGCCTACAACTGTAACACCATTTTCTTTACACATTGTTAACTAGATCACATCTGTTTGTTTACAGTGTATTTTATGATGCTGTAAGCTCAGACAATACAGCAACAAATGGTAGGATAATTGGTGAATAATGAACTGAAAAAGGGTGTGGTGAGAGGAGTCATGTTCTGTTCTGGGTAGTATCCCAGAATTTGCCTGTAGTACTGAGAAAATGTGTGAAAAACCTGCAATGATACCCCAACTCTGGAATCAAATCCAAGACTTTCTGAATATGAAGACAAGCACTAAGCAGTGAACCATGGCGCTCGGCTTAAAACGTAAATTTTTAGGTTGTGAACACTGTACACACATATAGTAAAGGGCAGATTATTAATTCCTGCTAACCATATACACAGACTGAAACCTTCACAAGGAAAGTATTACAATATTTTTCAGGGCTGCTTCCTATTATCACCACCACCACTGTCCCCATCACTTCCACAACAATGGGCAATTGAGTTACAGATATGAGGTCTGTTCAAAAAGTTCTCAGACTTATTAAATAAAATGCAATATGTAAGTAGTTAAATTTTATGCAATATAAGCCCCTTCACACAGCTCCCTTCAATATGAGATGATTCCAATGATTTTTCCATTTTCCTCAGCAATCCATGCACAGTTTTCAGAAATGTTAGTTAGCAAAACCAGAGGTTTTTCTTGTACTTTATCCAATGATTCAAACTGACAGCCATTCAAACTAACATTCAATTTTGGGAACAGCAAAAAGTCCGCTGGAGAGGGATCCGAGCTGTGCGGTGGCTGCGGAACCAATGAGTTTTGCTGTTTGTGAGAAACTTTTGACACTGTAGTTGCAGCAGCATTGTTACAGTGAAGAAACTGGCTGTGTTGCTGCTGAAGTTCCAGTCGTTTGTTTTGAACTTCTTCTCAAAGAAGCCATGAAACACTAAGAATTCTAGATTCACTGTTTGCCTTCTAGGAATGAACCCATAATGCACCATACTTTGACAGTCAAACCAATGAACATGGTCTTCATATTTGATTTGCTCTGATGTTTTTTTTTTCTTTTGTTTTGTGCTGAATATGATTTTGACTTCCACTCTGAAGACTGCTGCTTCAATTCCATAGCAGTCTTCCTACTTTGTATGTGCCATTCAGTTAACATTTTACAAAAGTGTCAATGCACACTTTCTTTAAACTGAATAACTGTCTTTACTCAACAACAAAAATGTAAGAATCAAACGTAAAACCAGCAACAGATCCAAGCAGTTTACTAAACCATGGCCAACATGTGATTCTAAAGACAAGCTGCACACACAGTCTGAGATCTTTCTGAAAAGACCTTATAAACAAGTAATAACTATGGGAAGAAGAAACTGATCACATACTGGGCCAAACTGGCTTTCAAAATATCTGTTTTGTGCGCTGATGAGTAAGGCCATCACAGTCCTCCAAAACCCTGAACTTGTTGCAATAACCACCCATTAAGGACATGCTGCCAATTACTATCCTGTGCTTACGTTTACAACTACCAGAAAGCAGTTAACAAAAAATGACAAAACAAACTTTTTCTATTGTGTACAGAACAAGAAACTGCACTATGTAAGCAAAAGCCACCACACAGCTACAATCAATACATTTTGTGTCACTTCTCATCCAGTGCAAACTGACAACTGTACCATCCTTGCAGTCTGGTACAGACTTGTGACCCTGATCACATTATCCTATATATATGGTCCAAAAAGCAGCAACATGCAGGCAGGCTTCCACAACCAAGCAATGTAACTAAATGTACACTAACCATAAATACGTCATCATCTCCCACATCTGCATTGTAATTGTGAAGTGGTGACATTTCCGAAAGACCTGAAATGAATAACACTGTGGTTTACTATCAGTATACTGCCGATATAGGCCCCTCCATCAAGAAGTAAAGCCTGCCAAAATAAGTCACAATGTGAAATGTACCTTTAGGGAGCCAATGTGTCAGCAGAAGAACACAGACTCCACCATGCTGATACTTTCATTCGTATGGTCTATTGTATCTATGAACCTCTCAGAAAATTACATGGATATCCTACAAGTACATTAAAATACATGGTGTTTCAGTCAATGACTGTCAATTTTGGTTGAAAGATACACTACAGAGAAAGTACACAGCTCGATGTAAGTGGTAGTGCCATAATCGTGATACAGTAGTATTTTTTCCATACTTGGCAACACTTGCCACTGTGACATCATTCAAAATGGCTCCGCCACTAATGACAGAGCAGAAAACTCAAAATGTGGAATGGTTTCTGCAAACAAATTTGATTGTCACAGTTCAAAAACCAGTACAAGTGCAAGGAAGCACCAGCAAGGAATACGGTGAAGACGTTGGTGGAGCAGTTTCGTGCAACTGGGAATGTGACAGGCAAGAAAAGAGGCTGGAGCAAGCTGCATGTTCGCACGCCAGACACTGTTGGGACCATTCGTGCAAGTGTGGCCTCATCTCCAAGGTTGAAGTCTGTGCGACAGCCGCAGAAAATGAGGTATCGCCTCCGACAGCATGGTGCATACTTCGAACCAATCTACACATGTATCTGTACAAGATCCATGTCTTCCAGTCTCTGACAACTGCGTGCCCAGAAAAGCGGACAGGGTTGGGGAATGAATTCGGTGATAACTAGCAGCAGAACCCTCACACTCTTCCTCTGGGATTATCTGAAGGAAAAAGTGTTCAGCAGTGCTCCCTGAACTCTGCCTGCACTGAAGGAGAGGATCAAGTTGTGCACAGGTAACAAGAGGAATGCTCACCCGTGTTGTATGGAAGTTTGTATTACGTCTTCAAGCAGTTCGAGAGTCCCAAGGGGCTCACATCAAGCATGTCATCCACAACGCTACCCATGTGTTAAAATTCTAATCCTTGTTTGTTACTTTGACACTGTTTTCATATAAATAAATTTGCTATCACCAATGCACTGTTAAGCTGAAAGTGACAGTAATTGACTGTAACACCCTGTACTGTTACAAGCAAAGCTTGATAATTTAGTGGTTAAAATGTCATTACAGGCACATACAAGCTTCATCTTTAGTTCATAAAAAGATGTCTACAAGAAACACAAACTATATAGAATCTGAAGCTTTCATGCCAGTTGTAAATAATAATAAACTTCTCCCTCCATCACTTGTCAGTATGAAATGAATTTTCAAAGTTTTGGAGACTTCCACTGTATCCATCCAAACGGAATGATCAATTCTTGATGAGGGCAAAGACAGTCTCCAACGTACTGGAAGTTCATCTAATAATTACACAACAAACTGCCTAAGAAAACCTTCATTAAACTTTAGCAGGTGAACAGGATGATGCTGTCCCATTAAATGTACAACCCTTACATCCCAACAGGAAAACACTGTCCAACTTCAGTGGAAAACTGGGATTTAAAAACTAGCATGCTAAAAGTTAAATATACATTGCTTTTAATTTTGGATGTACTCTACATGAAAACTGTTAACTGAGAATACACACCCTGGTTCGCATTATTATTGGCCTTAGGAAGCATAAACAAGGCAACAGTGCAGTTTCAAACTTCTGGAGCTGTACACTGCCTAAGAAAAGTGAAATGAGAATATGGCAACATTTCAGTGCCTCTGGCCCTTTCAAGACCAACCCACAGTTGCTACTTAAGAAGAATGAATGGCACACTGTTAATGAACTCATTTATGAATGTTTAAAATTAAATTCCAGAAGGTGTAATGGGTTCAAAGAACACAAACATGAAAACACAACACACTCAGACACTAATGTGCAAGGAAGAGAGCTTTTCAGATAGCATCTGCATTGCTGGTATCTATGTCCATGGCATATGATGCCTCAGATTTGAGGTTCTCTCAACTGTATTAATATAACAGTCTTCTGGGATGTGACACCATGTAGTTTGCTATACTGGTATTAACACTTTGAAGAAACCAACTTCCTTCATATTCAGTGCAGAAGATGGAGAAAGTAAGTTCCTTCAAAATGTTGCTAACTTTTTTTCAAACAACACAGTGCCACATCCCTCATCTTAATGATGATGTCCGGACTGGATCAGACAAAGCCACTCTCTGTCATTTCTATTACCAAACTTCTGGATGGAATACCCTGAAAGAACCAAAACATTAAGACAACACATACATAGGGAATTACCACATACAACTTCTGCTAATTTTCAGAACTATTCAGCAAGTCAGCTGTAACCAGATTTGAAGGTTTGTTCCCAAGCAGGAATGTCCTTTTTCAACATATTCTGAATAAAATCACCAATTAAATAATTTTTTGTGTCCAATGACTGAGGATCATGTATCTGGAAAATTCACATTTTGATATTACACATACAAGGTTATTTTGCTGCTTTCTTTTTTACTGACAAGTACGGCCAGAGAACTGTTCAACTGTTCGGTTAATACAGGATGAATTGCAATAATTAAACCAACCATGACACAATTTCTGCTGCAGAACCACCGACACACAGAATGTACGTATGTTGCGATAAGTATAATTGTAGAAACAGGACTCTGTCAACCTTACACATTTCCCACATGATACCAATGTCAGTTGTGAAATGACAAATAATGGAACTGTGAGTCCCTTTAATGCTTTTTCCAAAATGTACATATCAGCTTAAACCTAAACCTTGAGAATTAAGATTATGTCAAATTACATTTAGTTTCATCAGTGTGTGTGTGTGTGTGTGGGTGTGTGTGTATGTGTGTGTGTGTGTGTGGGTGGTGTGTGTGTGTGTGTGTGTGGGTGGTGTGTGT
>Ga0123357_10008634_pt1 | contig 12756 bp, 14 predicted proteins | sample TergutEmb28metaG_FD_89873 | JGI IMG/M metagenome (GOLD analysis project Ga0123357, IMG submission 89873) | Embiratermes neotenicus P4 segment gut microbial communities from Petit-Saut dam, French Guiana - Emb289 P4 | ecosystem: Host-associated > Arthropoda: Insects > Digestive system > Gut ... | reverse complement strand
TTCTGGCAGGTAACACAGCACTACAGCTCGTCAAAATTCCCATCCCAGGTACATCAGTCGAGCTGTACTGTGATACCTCTTCTGGCAAACCTCGCCCATATGTCCCGTCTCCCTTCTGTCTCCAGATTTTCTACTCCCTTCACTCCCTCAGCCACCCTGGGATTAGGGCATTGGCTAAGCTCATCTCCCAACGCTTCGTGTGGCCAGCCTTTCAAAAAGACTGCCGAGCTTGCCAAGCTTGCCAAGCTTGCCAACGTTCCAAAGCTTCTCGCCACACCGTCACCCCAGTTGGCAACTTCACCCTCCCTCCCGCCCGCTTCCTACACATTCACATCGACTTAGTTTGACCTCTCCCTTCCTTGGCAGGATTCCACTACTGCCTCATGGCTATAGGTCACTTCACGCACTGGCCGGAAGCTTTTCCTATCCCGGATATCACAGCTGAGACAGTGTCACGTGCTCCGCGCTCTGGCTGGATAACACGTTTTGGCTGTCCACAAACCATCACTACTGACCAAGGACGCCAATTCGAGTCGAACCTCTTCCACAGCTTGGCGAAGATGTGCAGAATCCACCTCTGCAGGATGACCCCCCACCACCCCGCAGCCAACGGTCTCGTGGAACACCTGCATCACACCATGAAGGCCATCATCATGTGCCACGCGGACGAGCAGTGGACCGAGGCACTACCGCTAGTCCTCCTTGGCATACGTACTGCCTACAAGGAGGACATGCAGTCATCCATGGCAGAGCTCGTCTATGGCGAGCCCCTACGAGTCCCTGGGGAGCTCCTGGCAGCAGCTTCTCCGAATGGTGAAGCATCCACATTCATCCAACAGCTCTGCCACCAAATGGACCACCTGCGCCCAACCCCAACGGCATGTCATTCATCCCCGGCTACCTTCGTCCACAAAGACCTCCAGGATTCCACCCACACTTTCCTGTGACAGGACACTGTACACCGCACCCTGCAACCACCATACAGTGGCCCGCACCAAGTAATAGTCCTCCAAACACCATAAGGAAGAGACATCCCCAGGACTGTCAAGTAGATATCACTTAAATGATTCTTATACATTTACTAATTTCCAATATATTTAACCATCAATCCAATCAATCCACCATGACTTTACTCATAATTTGTCTCTTGTAATTGTAAGTTTAAAGTATTAAAAATATTATTATGACTTTGAACCAAAAATTTCAACAAGCAAGATGAAAACAATGGCTTTTAAAGGAAGAGATCCAGTGGGAAGTAAAATTGTTATAAATAATAATATTACATAAAAAATAATCACTTTCACTTAGCTAGGTTGCTCTATTGCATACCATAATGAAAGATATGTTACCATTAAAATAACAAAATTTCCCCACACAAGGGGAATTATTAACAGAACTTTATAAAAACCCTCTTAGGTACAAAAACACACTAGAAAGAAAACACATAACATGCTGGTTTTACCTACTTTATTATACAGATGCAACACAGTTACAGAACGGGATAAATGTAGGATAACATCAGCAGAAATTGAATTTACAAGGAGAATTGCAAAATACACATGGCAAGATTACAAAACCAGTGTCATTATTTTATTGGAGCTGAAAATTAACCAAGTTGCAAAGAAAATTCAAAATTGCAGAAATAAATGGATACAACAATTCCATCATACGGACAGAGACAGACTGTCACACTTAATTACGAAATATCAACCATGTGAGAAACAAAGCCAAGGATAACCCCTCAAGAGTCTTCGAGTCTTGTAATAGGACTGGAACAGGTCACAAGGCCTAAAACCTTGCAAGCTGTATTATTACTATTTACATCATATACCTGAAACAAAACATGTTTCTAGGCTATACAGTGTTGCAGCTGTTCTGTATGTACAAATTGTGTTTAATGTAATGTTATTTCACACATGAAGTATGTTTTTTACTTTTACATTTGTACTGTTTGAAGAATGTGTGCAGTGCCCAATATGGCTCTTTTATTGTAGTTTCTTCATTTCATAGTTGTATGTTGCTTAGGAATTGTCTGTTATTAGTGGTATCACTTATGCTTTCACGTTCCACATGCACTGAATTTCTGTTATAAGGTCTTTGTATTTTAGAATCTTTTCAGCTGCTTGCTTAATCACATTTCTGTCTTCTGAAATTGGAGCATCTATTAACACACATGTTCCATTTTATTAAGGATCTTATCTGATTCGTTCTTAATCACATTTCAGTCTCCTGAAATTGTAACATCTATTAACACATGTTCCTTATTCATTATAACAGACTATGATGTCCGGTTTATTGTTAGGGATGGTTGTTTTGGTTCACATTTGTTGATTCCATAATATGGTTAACTTACCTTCATGACTTGTTACGACTGATTTTGGTACATGGTTATATCGGTGTTCATTGTCTGATTTTACCCTTATTTCCTTGCATTTGTTAAAGTGTAGTTGAGCACACACACACTATCATGTCTCTTTGTGTATTGTTAATTTGCCAGTATTGGTCATGCTGATATGGTATGTCCTACTTTCTCATCAAATTGTGTAAAGAATCTGCATTTGCCTCATCGTCATGGTCGTCGTCAATGCTGCTGTTGCTGCTGCTGTTGTTATCTCCCCTCTTTTAGACACATGGCACAGAACAACTTAATTGACCATCATGTTCTTCAAGCAAATATCCGTGTCTCAAAATATTACTGAGGAAAACAATGAAACCAATACATACAGAGTATCTATAAAGTGCTTACACTGCTCCCATTTTAATATTTATGTAGTACACTTTATTATTTATGACTATTAGTATATGATTAATATACTTCCACACTACCTTTGTAACTTTATATATACAATTTTTATAACTTCAGAAGATTTTTATTCCCAAGGTTGCATACTTATTTTATGTATAACATTGTATTTGTAATTGTTTGAGGCCTCAAACCCCCATCCAGCTGTATTACCCCAGCATCTCAATTTTATATGCATATAAAATTGAGACGCCGGGGAATTACCCAAAAGAAAACATACTATATTCAGAACACGGCGGAAGTTTTAAATCAATAATATTTTTATTTTCATGATTAGCTTGATGGTGGTAATGTATTAACAGCAACTTGTAGCTGGTTATGTTTCATAAATAAAACAGAATGTTCACACTGATTAAATTATACTCCTTTTTTAGGTTTTGGATCCATCATTCTATGTATCCACTTTACGTCTTGTTTTTTCAAGCCTGAAAGATGGAAATTTTAATGTTTTATTTCTTCCTCCAGGACACTAATTTAAAATAGAATGTCACATTTTAAATGATATCACAGTGTTACATGTGGTTAAGCTAACCAATTATAGCAGGGCATATTTGTGTTACTGAATGTTATGTTGCTAATAATGTGAGTAAGTAACTTTATGCCAAACATGTTTCAGAGAGAGCCATTAAAACACTCGTTTTGATTGGTTCTGCAGTGTTCAATGGTGGCCTCAGCACTTTCCTGGCATTTGTCTTACTGGGTGGAAGTGATTCATATCTCTTCCTTACCTTTTTCAAGGTAAATATAAATGCTTATTAATAATGAAAAATGTGCCTGATTATTTAGCTTATTGCATTGGACTTGCACTGTTTTTGCATGTGTGTTGATATGGTTGAAATCTCTGTTTCTTCACTATATTTTTAGGACAGATAGTAGGGTTTTTTTGATAATTGTATATATTTTTCACCATCTTAAATAGATTCAGCATTTAGTTCTGATCTTTTTTATAAACCTGAAGTGTTTGCAGTGACTAAGTGCGGAGAAAGTTTTGTGGATGTTCAAGTAGCTACTGGTGTTCCTGATGAAGGAATAAAAGATATGCATTGAAACTCAGATTCTTACTCCTGACTAATGTGATTGATCACACAGGAAGACTTTAATTGAACCATAATCTTTATTTTCATGCACTCTGGTCCATTTGTTTACATCAGTTTCTGAAGAAGAGTAGATCAGTCATTAAACTCTAGTGTTTCTTAACACATCTCCATCGGGTCATGAGGAAACTCGTGATTGCTCTCCTATGCATTGTTGATGGGTCACGAGTTTCTTCGTTTTCTTACATGGCACCCTGCACCTGCGTTTTTCAGCTAGTTTGGCTGACTTATCGCTTCAAGTTTATCGTCAGCTTGGTGCAGGATGCTTGGGTCTCAAGTTGCAACAAAGAGACTGGTCCTGACCCCCTGTTTTTAGAACCAGAAGACTGCAACAAGGAGACCACTCATTCAGATACTCTCTTTTTTTCCCTTCAGTTGCAATCATGGCTTTGCGTAGGAATGTTCTGCAAGAGGACAATATTTTGTGCGAGTTATATGCCGATACGCATTCCGATGTCTCTGATTATAGTGACAATGAAAGTTTGGACAGTGACAGTGACGTCCCCACTAGTTCACGTAAACAATTGCGATCTTATGTCGTAGTTGTTACTAGTGACAGTGAAACAAGTACAGTAGAGGAAGAAAGTAGTGAACCGGAGAACTCTGACGATAAAACAAGTGATGTGTGGTGTAAAACTGATAAAAAGCCAAGCAATGAACCCTTCCTTGGAACCACAGTTCTAAATATAGTAATTGATAACCCTGAGTCTGTTGCTGAAGTTGTGAGTTCAATCATTGGTGACAATCTTATACTGTTGCTTACTGAACAGTCTAACCTTTATTATAGTCAGAATGCAGAAAAATGGAAAGTCTCACCTAAAACACTGAAGTGGTCCAATATCACACCTGAAGAAATGAGAAAGATTTTGGAACTAATAATTTTGATGGGACAAGTCAGAAAGGAAAAAATAAGAGACTACTGGTCCACTGACCCCACAATTTCCACACCCATTTTTCCTTGCACTATGAGTAGGAACCGTTTTGAATGCATTTGGCAGGCCTGGCATTTTAGTGACAACAGGCAGCAAACACAGGATTCAGTGCAGCTATTCAAAATTTGGCCTGTGTATGAATATTTTGTACAGAAATTTAGGTCAGTATACAGCCCAAAACAAGAACTGTCACTTGATGAAGCCATGATACCATGGTGAGGTCGCCTGAAATTTAGGACATACAATCCAGGGAAAATAACAGAATATGGAGTGCTGGTGGGAGTGGTGTGTGAGGCAGTATCAGGTTATATCTGCAACATGGAGATGTACTCAGCCGAGGGAAAGAAGTTGGGGGGGGACAGTGTTATCACTTTTAGATGGAAACTTAGGCCTAAATCATCACATCTATCAAGACAGTTATTATAACAGTGTGAGATTAGCTCAAACATTGCTAGACAGAAACATGAGGGTCTGCGGCACTATGAGGGCTAACAGCGGCATTCCACATGACCTAGAAGGGGAAGGCAAGCGCTTGAAAAAAGGGCAGTCAGCGTTCCGGAAGAAAGGTGACGTAATGGTGCAAGTGTGGAAGGACAAAAGACTTGTGCGAAATGATAAGTACGATACATGAGGCAACAGTTGTAAAAACAGGGCGAAAAGACAGGAAAACAAACATGGAACTAAAGAAGCCTTGTGCTGTTGTCCAGTACAATAAATTCATGAAGGGCATAGACAGGGCAGACCAGTGCCAAAGTTATTACTCAGTTCTGAGGAAAACTGTAAAATGGTCGAAAAAAGTGGTACTGTATCTGCTAAAGTGTGCTCTCTTCAATGCATTTTTTGTATACAGGACACTAAATACAAACAAAAAAGTAAAGTACAAGAACTTCCTGCATGAGGTAGGAAGATCCTGGATATCAGAAGTCCAGAATTGAAGTGAGTCAAGTTCTGATGACCTTCAAATACCAGAGAAGGAAGCAACATCAAGGGGACCTAAACAGGACCTGCCAGGCAGACTGTCGGGTGATTTCAGTATACACAACCTGGAAATAATTTTTGGTGGTGGGGAGGGAAAAAAGAAGTATCCTACAAGACAGTGTAAAGTGTGTGCTGCATATAATAAGTGAAGTGAAACTAGATACATTTGTAAATTCTGCGTTGTTCCCCTTTACAAAGGGTCTTGTTTTGAGAAATACCATTCAGTGACCAACTACTAGACTATCTACATGCAGTTTCTGCAGTCTGGGGCTCAGTAGCATAATTTACATTGTCAAAACGTAAGAACATGTTATGGGGTTGAACATTCAAATCGTTCAAAACATCCGGGAACTGGGGGTATTTAATTAAAAGACCATCTGGTCGGCAATGTATTAAATACGCGTAAGAAATGTTGCTGTGTAACATATTTACCTTGATATAAGATAAGGATTTCTTCCTAACTCTGTTATCTGGAAATTGGGATGTCACCTTAAAATTGCATACAAAGTTAAACTGTGTCAAAAGGGGTCAAATTATATGCAGTTGCTTTATATTCAATTAAATAATGGTAACTCTGAATTTGGCACCCAGGTGCATGCGAATTCATACTTCTAGCAGAATTACATCATAATAACATACGAATGTAATTCATTTCAAATATTCTGAAAAGTTAGTGTTTCTGTTACCAGAAATGCATGTGGTAAGGAGTATCATTGTAGTTTTTCTTAAGACACATAAATAAACCTGGATCCTTGGAGCCCACTTTCCTTATCTTGAAGTGACACTGACCCCATGAAACTATCAATATATACAAATACTGCCTACAACAATCCCACTTACCACACCAATCTTTGATGATGGAAACACTGTCATTGTTAAATACAGTGGAAATCCATTTCATGTTCATGTGGCTGCTGCCCAAAAAGGATTGCATTTACGGATTGTGAAAGCTTAGGTCTTTAAAAACACAGTAAAACAAAAAGTCTTAAACCTTATCACGTGCATGTCATACCTCACATGTATCACCTTAATAAAACTTGACTATCCTTACCATAGGAAAACTAAACACACACTGCTGTTAGAAAATATATATGGCAGGCTGCCCAACATTTTCAGCAGAATGTGATTTGTATGCAGGCAACATGAAGTTCAGTACAACAGGATAGGCAATGTATGTATAACATAACGTGGAGACACGTGTCACCATTGTTGCCATGGAAAAGCAATAAGTATTAAATATTCTGTTTATGTGTCTGTATTCGTGCCTTATTTATACAGCATGCAAAGCGCATGTGCCATGTTAAATTTGTAGTTGTGGCCTGCCTGACTGTACTATATTTTTCCACATTATATCATAAACTGCATTTTTTTTTGGAAAAATTGGTTGAACATGAAATACATGTTTTGATTTTCTGTACACTTTTGTCTGAGACAATTCTCTAAGGTAATAATTCTATAAGGATATAGCAGTCTTAGATTCTAACAAACATGACAGGGATGATGCTCCTTGAAGGAGACATTTCTCATTTTGAATTCAGTAAGATGTTATCATAAATGTACATAACATCTTCATGTAACAAAGATTGAAAACTCCAGTCACAACCAACACTGTATTAAGCGGCGACTATTTTCAGCCCCAAGCTTGGGCCATTATCAAGCCATAATAATACAAGGAAGTGAATACATATAGAAACTAAATATCATTAAGCAGGAGGTATCCCCTTTTACATTGACATATGTAAAATTAAATGCAATGAATGCAAAGTAAAACAGTACAAAAATGGTACAAAAAATACAAAAGCCCCCAAGACATGTTAGAAAATAACTATGTTGGTATGAAACAATTTTAAAATAGTTATTCCAAATTAATTCCAAGAATTTCAAAAAATAAAAGTAAATATGTCATATGTCATCTGTATCAATTCTTAATAAATATATTAAAATGATAACACTATATTTGTGTAGTGCACACATGTGGCTGTTTATGATAGATCTCGAGCTATTGCTATTTTTATAAAAGTAGGATATGAATTCATTGGTAAACGAATTATGTTGAAGATGAAGTAAGGTTCTTGCAGATTCATGTGTATATATATATATATATATATATTAATAACTTCTCTGGTTTTATGTTACGGTGCAGATCCTGAAATTTATTCCTCACATAATTATGTAATGGGGTGTGGCGGCCGTCCTAACCACCGACACCATTACCTAAAAAGGGTATCCGCCGCCACCACTTTGGACATTAATATGACGTATTTCACTAAATAATATATTCTACGACACTACAATGTATTACATAAATATACAACACTAAAGAAAGTACAATAACCCAATCAAAATCTAAGGCACAGCATAGGGTGCTTCTCCAACACAAAGATTACAATTTCCTATAAAGGAATTTCCATAAGGAAGGTCTGATCACCTCAAATAAAACCAAATATAATCCAGATCATTTCTACACTTCAATTTGGCACAGAACAACTTAACCATGCTTACCTGGCACAATAATTAGCAACAAAGCCCACATCTTATAAATTTTGTTCCTTTTCTGCTCCCCCAGGTGTCTGTCATTACCAAAGGTTCAACAAAGACTCTCTCTCTTGTCACTTTACAAAACCACACCATGCTTCTCAGCCAAAGTCAGCATTTCCTGCATTCACCTAGCAAGTTTTCTGCAGCTTCAACTGTTTGCTGTTGCTATGTGAGTGACAGGTGATCTGGCCTTCCTGTTTGTTCGACTGGGAGATGCACCCAGCCATCCTTAAAGTGCTACCAACATATATGAAATACATAAAATGAAATGAAATAGAATAAAATAAAGTTTTTTTCTACAAGGCACTACAATTAGTAAATAAGAATAAAAAATACAAAAATGTAAATAAACAAAATAAATTAAGTTTTGTAGATTAGAACTTCATAATGCATAATGTTATTGATGTGACAAACTGTATACTTACAGTGAGAGGTGGAATGTAAATGGATTTCTTATGCAGTTCTTGGGCTATCAGGGGGTCTGGTGCATGTTTGCTGCTGGTTTGTTTACAGTTGACTATTATGTCACATAAGGAACGTGTCTTTATAAGGAGGCAGCGTTGGTCAATTGACATTCTCTTTTCAGCACAACCTAAATATTTGGTTATATGTGAAAGTATGTTTATCATTTAATTGGTCCCCCTTTATTGTTTGTTTATAAATATAAAATTTTCCACTGTATAAAGGTGGCATCATTTCTGGTTGTAATATACAACCTTCATGATGACTTTCATTTTTCTGAATGAATGGTTATTTTCTAAAATATGCTGTGAAAATATAGAGTTGTAGTTACTATTCTTAAATGAATAGAAATTCTTTAAACCTTTTTTCAAGACTGTGGCCAGTGTGTTCTGTATGTATTTTGCCAGCCTAGCAGACAGACAAATATAAGCTAATGCAAATATTAAAAATGTTCATTTTTTTCTAGTAGAAATGATAATAAAATATATGAAAACAACAGTTTAACAGTTATCAAAAGCATTTAATAAACTGCGTGATTTGTTTTATGTTATTTAAAAGATGAAGTTCAAGTATATGTAATACTTTCTTAGGAAGGTATTCCATCTGAAGAAAGGTGTGGAGATGAGTGCAATCATTTAACACTGCATCTCCACAGCTATCTTGCTGTTCATTGGAAATTTCAAGTCTTCTTGGATGTTATGTTGTGTTGTTGGGTAAATAGTCCTTGATATATTGAAGACTTGAATCTTCAGCAAAACTGCTCTGCAAATCTTATATCGCACACTGTGAAACATAAACCGGGGCCTTAGACTTGGACTGATCCTTTGGTGCAACCTAAGCAATGGAAAGGGGATATGAAACTTGGTACTTGGAGTGTTAGGAGCCCGTAGAGGGCAGGTTCCCTTACAACAGCATCCAGGGAATTAGCAAGATATAAATTAGATTTAGTGGGTGTACAGGAAGTTAGGTGGGACAAAGGGGGCATGGTAAGAGCAGGGGATTATAATTCTTTCTATGGAAAGGAAACGAAAATCATCAACTGGGAACAGGATATTTTGTACACCACAGAATAGTATTTCAGCAGTTAAGAGAGTAGAGTTTGTGAGTGACAGGATGTCGTATATAGTTCTGAGAGTTCGCTGGTGTATTATCATTGTTTTGAATGTGCATGCACCAAGTGACGAGAAAAGTGGTGATTCAAAAGAAAGTTTTTATATGGAATTAGAACAGTTTTAGATAATTTTCCTGAGTACCATATGAAAATCTTTTAGGGTAGTTTAATACAAAAGTGGAGGGAGAGAATATTTTCAAACTGACAATTCAGAATGAGACTATACATCAGGATAGTAATGATAATGGGGTTAGAATACTAAACTTTGCCACATCAAAAAATCTAGTTGTTAAGAGCACAATGTTCCTGCACCATGACATTCATAAGTACATCTGGACCTCTCCTGATGGGAAGACTCACAACCAAATTAATCACATGTTGATAGATAGGAGATGGCTTTCGAGTATACTAGATGTGTGAAGTTGCAGGGGAGCTGACTGTAGCACTGATCACTATCTGGTGGTTGCAAAAGTTAGGGAAAGTTTGGCAGTAATAAACAAGCAGCACAGAAGTTTGATGTAGAAAGATTTAATCTCAGAAAGCTAAATGAGTTGGAGGTTAGGAAAGAGTATCAGATTGAGATCTCAAACAGGTTTGCAGCTTTGGAGAACTGAAGTTTTAATGAGGGCATATAGGGTTTGGGAGAACATAAAAGAGAATTCAAAACCTCAGCCAAAGAGAGTCTCGGTCCATGAATTGAAGCAGCATAAACCATGGTTGTATGAAGAATGTTTACATTTTTTGGATCAAAGGAAGCAGGCTAAAATGCAGTGGTTACAGGATCCAAATCAAAGCAATGGAGGTTATCTAAACAATGCAGGACATGAAGCTACTAGACTTTACAGGAACAAAAAGAAGGAATATCTGAAAGCTGAAATTTATGAACTTGAAACTAACAGTAAGATCAAAAATATCAGAGACTTGTACTGGGGCATCAGTGACTTGAAGAAAGGTTACCAGCCTAGAACTAATTATAGTCAAGAAAGAGAAGTGTGATTTGGTTACAGACTGCCAGGGTATTTTGGCTAGATGGAGGAATAATTTTTCTCGGCTGTTCAATGTACATGGGGTTAATGATGTTAGGCAGACTGCAATACATACAGCAGAACTACTAATGCCTGAGCCGAATGCCTTTGAGGTTGAGATGGCTACTGAAAAGCTAAAATGCCACAAATAACCAGGTATTGATCAAATGCCAGCAGAATACCTTAAAGCAGGGGGTAGAACAATTCTCTCTGAGATCCATAATAATTTGATTTGGAATTAGAAGGAATTGCCTGAGGAGTGGAAGGAGTTGGTCATTGTACCTATTTATAAGAAGGGTGATAAAACAGATTGTAGTAATTATAGAGGCATATCACTTCTGTCAACTACATACAAAATTTTATCCAACATCCTGCTGTCAAGGTTAACTCCATATGTAGAAGAAATTATTTGGGATGATCAGTGTGGATTTTGATGCAATAGGTCAACTACTGATCATATATTCTGCAATCATCAAATATGAGAAAATATGGGAATACAATGAAGCAATGCATAAGCTATTTGTAGACTTCAAGGCATCTTATGATTCAGTTAGGAGGGAGGTCTTGTATAATATTCTCATTGATTTTGGTATCCCCTTGATACTGGTAAGGCTAATAAAAATATGTCTGACTGAAACATATAGCAGAGTCCAAGTAGGCAAGCATTTGTCTGACATGTTTCTGATTAGGATTTGTTTGAAACAAGGAGATGCCATTGCTATTCACCTTTGCTTTAGAGTGTACCATTAGGAGGGTTCAGGAAAACCAGGATGGTTTGAAATTAAATGGTATACATCAGCTTTTGGTTTATACTTATGATGTTATTATGTTGGGCAGAAGCATACATACTATAGAAAAGAACACTGAAGCTTTGGTAGTTGCTAGTAAAGAGTTTGGACTAAAAGTGAATGCTAAGAATGCAGGATGAAGTCACAATATAAATATTGATAATAAGCTCTTTGGAAAAGGTGAAAGTGTTGAAATATTTGGAACAACCTTAACAGACCAAAATTCTATTCAGGAAGAAATTACAAGCAGACTTAATTCAGGGAATACTTGCTATCGTTTGGTGCAGAATCTTATGACTTCTGGGTTGTAATCTAAAAACACAAAGCTTAAGATACAGAGAACTATAATTTTGCCATTGTTTTGTATGGATGTGAAACTTCGTCGCTGACATTGTGGAAGGAATGTCGGCTGAGGTTGTTTGAGAATAGGGTGCCGAGGAGAATATTTGGGCCTAAGAGAGATAAGGTAATGAGAGAGAAGAAAACTACATACTGAAGAGCTTAATGTTATGTATTCCTCACCCAATATTATTTGGTTTACGAAATAGAGAAGAATGAGATTGGCAGGGCATGTAGCATGTATAGGGGAGAGCAGAGATGTATACAGGGTTTTGGTGGGGAAACCTGAGGGCAAGAGACCATTTGGAAGACCCCGGTGTAGATGGCAGGATAATATTAAGATGAATCTTTGGGAAGTGGGGGCATGGATTGGATCAGTCTGGTTCAGGATAGGGACAGTTGGTGGGTACTTGTAAACATGGTATTGAGCATTCAGGTTCCATAAAATGTGGACAATTTCTTGAGTAGCTAAGAACCAGTTAACTTCTCAAGAAGGACTCTGCTCTATGTAGTAAGTAGATAGCCACCTTTTGTACAGTCCTTTAATTGTTTATCAGATATTGATAACACTGGTCAACAAAGATTTTGTCCCATGAGGAAAAATGTCTGTTTCTGATATATTTTTGGATGCTGAATTCAAATATGTTTCCAGAATTTCTCTATCACCCACACCTGTCGCTCCACGT
>Ga0123357_10008632_pt1 | contig 12757 bp, 6 predicted proteins | sample TergutEmb28metaG_FD_89873 | JGI IMG/M metagenome (GOLD analysis project Ga0123357, IMG submission 89873) | Embiratermes neotenicus P4 segment gut microbial communities from Petit-Saut dam, French Guiana - Emb289 P4 | ecosystem: Host-associated > Arthropoda: Insects > Digestive system > Gut ... | reverse complement strand
TGCGCCCCTACGCATTATGTAGAAACATGTAAACTCAGGCTACACCTGACTTGATAGGTTTTCCCTGCGTTTGACAAGATGCGAAATCCCGTAGGGGCTGCAATCTGCCGCCCGCGATCGCAATCAATGAAACAACGGGCGGCAGATTGCAGCCCCTACATGTTTTGTGTTTTATTTTCGCGCTTTTCGTGTCTTTCGTGGTTTAATCTTTTGGTTTCTCTCTGTGTTCTCTGTGCCTCTGTGAGGGAATAATAGCTTCCGCAGGTACGCTTTTCTATATAATGTCCTCTCAAAAAATGCTATACAGATTCATCTGCCATACTCAAAATTGCATAATATTCCCCATATGAGAACGCCATGACATTTATTGAAACCCTACAAAATGAAATCCTCGTTGGTGATGGAGCGGTAGGTACAATGCTCTATAACAAAGGGGTCAGTTTTGATACAAATTTTGAACACCTTAACCTTATAAATCCCGCCATAGTAAAAGGTTTACACCTTGACTACCTGACGGCAGGTTCAGACATTATAGAAACAAACACATTTGGAGCGAACCGTACCCGCCTGACCTCTGTTGGTCTTGAATCAAAAATAAAAGATATAAATATTGAAGGTGTTAGAATCGCCAAAAACGCCATTGCTGAATCAGGTAAAAGAGCCTATGTTGCCGGCTCTGTGGGGCCTTTGGCAAAAGTAACCGTTGATAGTGAAAACCTTACAGAATCTGAAATAACTGATCTGTTCCGTGAACAGATATTTGCTCTGGCTGAAGGTGGGGCAGACCTGATTATGCTCGAAACTTTTTCAGACCTTGGGCAAATACTCTCTGCTTTGAGGGTGGCAAAAGAGACCGGCCTGCCAGTAATAACATCAATGGCTTATCCTGATGGCGGGAAAACCGGCAGCGGCGTTGGTGTAGCCCATGCGGCAAGAGAACTGCAACTTGCCGGCACTGATGTTATAGGCGCAAATTGCGGTGCAGGGCCAAGAGAGATTCTTCAGACTGTCAAAATAATGGCAACTTCTACAGACAGACCTATATCGGCATTTGCTAACTCAGGTTTTCCGGAATATATTGACGGCCGTTATATATACAGAACAACTCCGGAATATTTCGCTGAAATGGGTTTTGAGGCAGTAAAAGCCGGTGCGGTCATTGTAGGCGGCTGCTGCGGGACAACCCCTGAGCATATAAAGAAGTTAGCGGAGCGGATAAAGGGCGAAAAACCGGTATCCCGTAAAACTTCAGTATACCTTACTGAATCAAGTGTAATAACTGAACAGAAAGGGGAGTTTGACGGTTTTCTGGCTGCTTGGAAAAAAGAGAAATTGATAACAGTGGAGCTTGAAACCCCTAAAGGGCTTGACCCGTCAAAGGCCATAACAGGGGCTGCTATATTGAAAGAGGCAGGTGCAGATGCCATAAACTTTGCTGAAAACCCTCTGGCAAGAGTCAGAATGGGAAATATCGCCCTTGCAAACCTTATTCAGGAAGAGGTAGGAATTGAGGTCATTGTACATATAACCTGTCGGGACAGAAATCTTTTAGGGCTTCAATCTGACCTTATGGGAGCATCTCTATTGGGAATCCGTTCTATTCTGGCTGTTACAGGAGATCCTGCCAGACTTGGGAATCAGATAGGCTCTTCATCAGTGTACGATCTCAATTCATTCGGCCTGATAAAGCTCCTTGCAGACCTCAATTCCGGTTTGAACTCCCTTGGACAGCCACTTGGAAAGGGAACAGGCTTCAAAATAGGCTGCGCATTCAACCCAAACACTCCGGATATCGATGCTCAGATAGACCGCCTTAGTAAAAAAGTAGCGGCAGGGGCTAACTTTACCCAAACACAGCCTGTTTACAGCTATAAGACTGCCATAGAAACGGCGGAAAAGAGTGAGCATTTTAATATACCGGTACTTATAGGGATCATGCCCCTTGTTAGTGAGCGAAATTGTGAGTATCTCCACAATGAAGTCCCCGGTATAACCATTCCTGATGAAATCCGCAAAAGAATGCAGGGTAAAGAAAAAGAGGACGGGAGAAGAGAAGGGTTACAGATAGCAAAAGAGCTAATAGAAAAGATATATAACAAGGTTGACGGGTTCTATATTATTACGCCTTTTGACCGCCATGAGCTTTCAGCGGAGCTGGTACAGTATATAAAATCCCTTAAGCCCTGATTTTCCGCCAGACAAGAGACAAGATAAAGAAAAGGATATTAAGCAGCACTATAACCCCGCCGGCAGGAAGGTTAAGAACGAATGCCAGTAAAATCCCCCCTATAACAGAAATCACAGAGAAGAGTGTTGCAAAAAACATCGTTTTTCCGAAGCTTCGCGCTACCTGTAAAGCCGTAACGGCAGGTATAATAAGGAGCGCCGAAACCAGAAGAATACCTACGACACGCATAGCGAGAACAACTGTCAACGCAGTAAGAAGCGCGAGAATAGAATTGATCTCCGTAGTTCTAATGCCGCTGCTTTTTGCAAGTTCTTCATCAAAAGATATGGCTATAAGCTCATTGTAATAAAAGAATACAACTCCTATGACCAGAATAAACAGGAGAATGGCAATAACAAGCTCGCTGCTGCTGATTGCCAGAATATTTCCAAAAAGATAACTGAAAAGATCAACATTAAACCCGCCTGCAGCACCAGCCAATACCATACCAACGGCAATACCAGCCGCGGAAACAATCCCTATAGCTGCATCGCCGTAAATTCTGGCCTTTTCAGTGAGCTTTAGTATTCCAAGGGAAGATAAGAGAACGATGGGGATAGCCACTATAGTCACATACATGTCCTGTGCCCTTAAAACAAGGGCAAACGCAACACTCCCAAAAGTCACATGCGAAAGGCCGTCACCAATAAGGGAGAGCCTTCTTAATACAAGAAAAACTCCGAGAACCGCGCAGAGCGCCCCAACAAGAACACCGCAGATCATACCTCTCTGCATAAAACCGTATGAAAAAATCTCCAGAATATTCAAAAAACAGCTCCGTAATAACAGGTCAGTGCTGATGACAAATTAAATGTTGAGCATATTCGCCAAAAAAGATTGTCATCTCTTCTGATTTGCAAAAATCGCTGAAAGTTCCGTCAAAAATTATTTTTTTATCAACATAGATAAAACGGCTGGCATAATTACCGATACTCCAGGTATCGTGGGTAATCAGCATTATTGTTGTGCTGGATTTTTTATTCAGATCATCAAGAAGCTCATAAAAATGATCTCTTGTTTCAGGATCAAGAGCTGTTGTGGGCTCATCAAGTATAAGGAGAGAAGGTTGATTTACCATAGCCCGCGCAAGCAATACTCTCTGCTGCTGCCCCCCTGAAAGTTCCCCTACCAGCCTGTGCCGCAAATCTGCAATCCCCATCTTTTCCATTGTTTCAAGAACAGCAGCTTCATCTTCTTTACCAAATCTTTTAGGAAAACTTTTTTTTGAAAGCAGCCCCAGCCTTATAACCTCTTCTACTGTTCCCGGGAAATTATGGTTGAAAAACTTAATCCTTTGCGGTAGGTATCCTACCTTTCTCCAATCCTGAAACTCTCTCTGTGGCGTACCAAACAGATCAACACTTCCTTTATCATGTTTTACAAGGCCCAAGACCATTTTTACCAGAGTGCTCTTGCCGGAACCGTTAGGGCCCACAATACCGACGTAATCCCCCTCTTGTACCCTGAAGGATATATCTCTGAGAACCTCCATGCCATCATAGCCGCATGAAAGATTTTGGGCTGTAAGTATATCTACTGACATTCAAGCCCTTTCCTTAAATTTTCCAGATTCATTTCCATAAGTCCTATATATGTAGCTCCATTGGAAAGCTCATCTTTTGTAAGATTATGTATCCCGTCCAGTTCAAGCATCTTAGCTCCTGTTTCTTGGGCAATAGTCTCAGCAATCCTTGGTGAAAGGAGCTCTTCATAAAATATATACTTTATGTTATCTCGCTTTACCTGCTGTATAAGCTCCATCATCTGCTTTGGCGTAGGCTCACTGTCGGCAGTCATACCATATGCAGAGCGATAAGAAAGGTTATATCTTTTAGCAAGGTATGCGAAGGCATAATGCCCGCCATGAAGGAATTCTCTTGTTTTACAGACAGAGAGCCCTTCTTTGAACTTATCATCAAGAGACTTCAACTTACTCTTATATGCAGCGGCATTTGCCATAAAATATGCTCTGGATTCAGGCTGTTTTTGAGCCATTCCTTCTGCAATCGCATCCACCATTATTGCGGCATTATCAAGATCCAGCCATATATGGGGATCTCTCCCACTTTTACGCCCTCCATCGTCGTCATCATCTCCCCCAACAGCAGAAATATATTTTGCATCACGGCCAGCCTCAACAGCAAGGGCTTTACCTGTTCCCCCTTCAAGCAGCTTAACTGCCCATGGTTCCATATCTCTGCTTGTAAAGATAAAAATATCCGCCTGGTTTATCTTCACAATATCCTGAGGGGTGGGTTCAAAACTGTGAGGTTCAACGCCGGGAGGGAGGATAAGGGTCACATCAACCTTGTTTCCGCCTACATTTTTGGCAAAATCATAAACAGGGAAAAGAGTTGTTACAACATTAAGTTTACCTGAAGATGGCCTGTCATGCTTTGAACAGCCCGGAGCCAAAAATATCAGGAGGATAACAAATAATATAAGCCACTTTTTCATAATTTCGCCATTTATAAGTTTATCAATCAGGAAGCAAGGTACCGCTTTATGCTCTCAGCAAGAGTATTATATATTCTTTTACACTCTTCCTCATCTTTTTCCAGCAGAGTTACCCTGAATCCCTGATGATGCGTATTAAAAGAAGAGAGAGGCACAACGCATATCCCTGTTGCGGCAAGGATATAATAAGAGAGCCGCTTATCAGGAGCCACATTAGACCCATTTACAAGACCCTCCACAAGTCCCTTTACCTCTGAATTATCTATAGCAAGAAACTGCTTATTGTTAAGAAGACCGTCCTCAAAAGCAACAGACATATAGAAAGCTCCGTTAGTCCGGTTTACCCTGAGCCCCTTTACACCTTTAAGTATATCACTTGTAATGTTGCTCATCTGCTCATAACTCTTTATCCGCTTGTCAAGATACGTCTTATATTCAGGGTGAGACATAATCTTGGGAATACACTTTTGTGGCAGGGTAGTGGAGCAGACCTCATTCATTTTATATGTAAGTATTGCATTTACATACTTCTGAAAAGCCGTATCAACAGCATAATTGTAAACCTCTATCCAGCCGCATCTGGAGCCAGGCCATGGGAACTCTTTTGAAATCCCTTTAAGGGCAATAGCCGGTACATCCCCGATAATATCAGATACAGGAACAGTCTTTTCACCGTTATAAACAATATTGTTATAGACCTCATCGGCAATTATGAAGAGATTATACTCCTTAGCAATCACAACTATCTCTTTAAGAAGCTTAACAGGATAAACCATTCCCGTGGGGTTATCAGGATTTATAAGAAGAATCGCCACAATTTGAGGATTATATTTAACATGATTTCTGATATCTTCAATATCGGGATACCAGTTATCCTCAATCTTAAGACGGTAACAGATAGGAGCTGCGTGAGTATTTGCCGATTCTCCCAAAGAATGAGTCGTATAAGTAGGCGATGGCATTAAAACCCTTGTTTCAGCCCTTAAAGAGCCGTAAATCTTGGATATCGCGTCCCCAAGCCCATTGAAGAAGATAATATCCTCGGTAGTTATCTGCGCCCCACCCCGGCTGTTTGTCATACCGCATATAAACTCTCTGGTCTCCAGAACTCCTCTTGTATGGCTGTACCCCCATGTATCGTTCTGCATAACCTCACTAGCAACAATATCCTTCATCCATAAAGGAATCTCCTCACCCTTTACAATAGGATCCCCAATATTCTCCCAATTTATCTTAACTCCGCATCTCTGCAGCTTTTCTGCGACATTAACAATATTCCGTATTTCATAAGTCATTTCTCCTACGCCGGGGCTTACAAGCTCAGTTCTCATAATCTCCTCCTGAATCATATCTATTAATCATTACATATTTTAACAGTGCCAGAAATAAAAAAACCGCGGACAATATGACCACGGTTTATCTGAATTTAACTATTCTGTAATGCAAAAAGCTCTCAGCAAACAGTGGACGACATACCTACGGCCTCTCTGACCGCGGCTATAATAGCTCGTGCTGATATCCTGAAAGCATTAGAATTCATAAGGTATAGAATTAGCATATGATTTATAACTGCGTCAACAGTTAATATTTATGTGAACAAAAGCTCGCGTAATATAAAATCCAACGGTACACTGTGCATAGCATAGTAGTAAGAAGTAGGGGTCGAAAATTTTCAACCCCTACATCTTAACCAGCACACCATCATAGCGGTTTTCGATTTTTGTGCTTCGCAAAGAGCAGTGATACAGGATTTCTATTTAGTATAGAGCTTGGAGTTAAAGGGTTTTAACTCCACACTCCACTCCTTATACTTCACACTGATTTATAATTACCAGTTATACCTGAATCCTACATCAAATTTCCAAGGGACTTCCATCCTCGGCCCGTTGATATATTCATAATCCGCATGAAGTTCAGAGTTTTGTGTCAGTTGCCAAGCTATCCCTCCGCCTACTTCAAGACGATTCCCTGCCGAGTTCCCTTTGAAGTTCTCTCCGTTTATATTTATATCTCCTCCGTCTGTCCATGTCTGGCCGTACATTCCTCTGATGTAAGGCTGAAATATCCCGGCTTTTTGGGTTGTTATGCTCTTTCCTGCTACAACTCCTGTCCTTATGTCATAGCTGCTGCTGGCTCTTTGGTCAACTTCCAAGCTGTCTCCGCTTGTTGTTAAGTCAGCTTTGGTAAAGTACATATAAGTTCCCTGTATTTGCGGCTCTACGTACCAACCTGTTTCTGTTTTAAATTGTTTCCCTGCTTCTAATGATCCGCTTATTCCCCAGTTCCCATAATCGCCTTCACTGTTTTGCTGGTCATAGGTTTTTATGTTGTTTTGGAGATGGCCTATTTTTACCACTGCGTCTGCGTAGTATCCTTTATCGTTCATCCATGTGCCGTAAATTCCCCCATAGATGGTGTCAGTCGTGGTTTGACCGGCTTCTCCGTTTACGTCTCTCCGACTGTTGGCATAGCCTATCATCAATCCTGTGTAGATTTCCCCTATGGTTGTGTTAAAGGCTTTATCTGTTCCCAGGTCGAATCCATAAGTGCTCTCTTTGTATCCTACCTGACTGTTGCTGGTGTTTACGTTTGCCTGCCAGCCGTAGCCTCTTACCCAACTTTGGAACCCATATTTTGCCTGGTCATAGCCGGTTGTTCTCAGTTCTCCCATTCTTTGCAATAGTGAGTCACTGGTCATCAGCCATCTGCTTGCCTGATCGCTTGCCGCTACTATGCTTTTGACTTGATTGCTCAGCTCAGGTGTCGTACCACCGCTACCACTGCCGCCGTTTTCCAGTACGGCCAGATACCATGATCCTATGTCTTGCAGATTGTTTGAGGTATTCCCCTGCACTAACTGATATTTGTAAACACCAACATCCACTGTGCCGCCTGCGTTTGACAGTGTAAAAGTTCCGGTACTGGCTGTGCTATCAGCTACGTTTATTATTTCCAATGCCAGAGGTGTCCCGCTGATTGTTCCTCCTGTATTGTTTATCATGATGGCTGAGCTTCCGCTTGTTGTTTGGGTGTCTATACGATCTCCTATGTTGGCTGCAAGGTTGGTGTTCATTGTTATTGCGCTGCCGTTGCCGCCGTTAAGAGATGTTGCTGCTAATGTTTTGTAGTCTGCAGGATTGGTTGAGTTTGTTGGTGGTGCTATGAAGTTTATGTTTCCGCTATTGCTTGTTAATGCTAGTACTTGGGAATTGCCTGTTACGTTCCAAACTGAACCATTTGTTATGTTTACATCTAGTGGGTCTATTGTTCCTGTTAGTGTTGCTCTGTTTGTTATGTTTAGCGTTGCACCAGGTGTTCCTATTACGTTACTTACTAGTTGGGCTCCTCCGTTTGTACCATCTAGTGTTAGTGTCCCTTGGTTTATTGTTGTGTTTCCTGTGTAGTTTGTTTGGCCGCTTAGTACTAGTTCTCCTGTTCCGTTTTTGGTTATGCTTCCGTTACTTGCGTCAAAGTTACCTTCATAGGTCAGATCCTGAGATTGATTGATTGTCAGGTTCTTGCCTGACAGAGTTATGTTTCCGTCTGTGGTTCCTGAGAGATTCTGGATTGTTGTGCTTGTTCCTGCTATGTGGCTTATGTCAAGCGTTCCGTTGTTTATTGTAGCGCTGCTGCTGGCTTCTATGCTGCCACTTTGGTTAAGTTCCAGTGTCCCTCCGTCTATTTCTGTTGTTCCTGTGTAACCATTTATTTGGTCCAGTATTAATGTGCCTGCTCCGCTTTCTGTGAGATCTTGACCATTCCATCCCGTTGCTGAGGCAGCTTCATTGTTTAATGCTGTATCGTCTAGTTCAAAGCTGCTGCCGCTTGCCAGTGTGAATGTTCCGTTTCCTGTTACAGGCCCGCTTGTCCAGGTCAGTCCGTACCCTACATTGTAGTCCAGGTTGTTCGCGCTTTTTTCACCTTCAGTTGTAAGGTAGTCCACCGATGACGCTTCTGCTTCGTTTACTGTAGTGAAGTCTCCTGTTATCCCTGTTGTTGTATGTATGAGGGTAAAGTACGTACTTGCTATTTGGCTAGATTTTGTCGGAGTTGTGGCACTGTATCCTGCTAGATTCAATACCCCGCTTAAGGACGCGCTTGCTGCTGTTATTACAGGGATTGTCCCTTATGTTACCGAGAGAGTGGAGCTTGAGTCCTGGATAAACTCCCCTTCTATGGTAAGGCTGCTATTTGCTCCTGTTATGCTCGTTGTTGCTCCTGTTTCTGTTTCGTAGTTGCCTGTGGTTGTGAATGCTCCTGCTTGGCTGAAGGTCAACCCTCCCGCTTGTACGGATACGCTCCCCTGAGTTGAGCCTGCTCCACTTAGGGTGGTTGTGCCGCTGCCGTTTTGTACCAGCTCCCCAGTTCCGTTTAATGTGCCGCTGTATGTTGAGGCATCGCTTCTATCAAAGGCCAGTATACTGTCGTTAAGAACATTTCCTGTTATGTTCCCTGTTGTCCCGCCGTTCCCTAATTGTAATGTACCGGCATTTATTGTGGTTAATCCTGTGTAGGTGTTGTCCTCAGAAAGAATTGTTGTGCCAGCGCCAATTTGATCTGCTGCACCATTGCCGGAGATTATGCCCGGATTGGTCATTGTTGTGCCGGAAGCGGGATCAAAAGTAAGTGTTGCATTATCAGCTATATCCCCTATTATTGAGCCGTTTGTAGTGCCATCCCCAATCTGTAAAGTGCCTGCACTTATGGTCGTGCCTCCTGTGTAAGTGTTTGCGGCGGTTAATATCGTTGTGCCTGCTCCTATTTGTGTGACTGCTCCTGTTCCGGAGATTATGCCCGGATTGGTTATTGTCGTGCCGGTAGCGGGGTCAAAAGCCAGTGTCGCGTCATCAGTTACATTCCCTACCATTGAGCCGTTTGTGGTTCCGTCACCTAGTTGCAGCATGCCGCCTGATATTGTTGTATCGCCTGTGTAGGTTTCGGTAGCGGTGAAGATGGTTATTCCGGCCTCCTGTAATACCAACCCGGTGCCACTTATGATCGGGGCAAACGTATAACTATCGCCTGTATGGTTAAATACCAGAGAACCAGTCGCGCCCAAAAACACACTAGGTGTATCAAGGGTACCAGGCACTACAGGAGCGGTTCCGTCAGGAGAACCAATATTTATAACGCCTATTCCACCATTAACACCGACCGCCACACCGTTAGTAGAAACTTTTCCATTGTCGGAAATTGTCAATGTGCCTGTACCGCTAAAACCCACATCGATGGTACTGGTAGCCCATGTTGACCCCATACCATCGACCGTAACCACGCCTAAGGCTCCGGTATTAAAGCCAATGTAGCCATCAAGGCTGGAAACAGTACCGCCGTTGGTAATACTTAGAGTGCCAGTGCTGTAAGTACCGATACTAAGAACGCTAAAATTCGTCCATGTCGAGCCTACCCCATCAACCGTAACCGTGCCCTGAGAGCCGGAAACATCACCAATATCGCTTGAAAGATTAGAAACGCTGCCGCCGTTGGTAATACTTAGAGTGCCAGTGCCCCAAGCACCGATATCAAGATAGTCGGAATTCGTCCATGTCGAACCTGTTCCATCAACCGTAACCGTACCCTGAGAACCTGCCATATCGCCGATATTACCATAAGAACTATTGGAAACTGTGCCGCCAGCCGTGATACTCATGCTGCCGATGCCGTAATTGCCAATAAGAAGTCCGTTTGTCATCCATGTTGAAGCTGTCCCTGACACCGTGACCGTGCCTGTGGAATCCGTATTATTACCAATATAGCCTACAAAGGTGTTTGAAACTGTACCGCCGTCAGTAATGTTCAATTTGCCGATGCCTGAATTGCCAACGTAAAGCCAGCCGCTGTTCATCCATATAGCACCACCATTGCTTCCATCTACTGTAACCGTGCCATTATTGCCAGAGTTTTGGCCAATATAGCCGGTATTATCGGAGACTGAGCCAGCATCAGAAATGGTCAAGGCACCTAAGTTTATAGCCGTGTTACCACTGTAGCTGCTAGTACTAGTGAGAGTTTCAGCCCCTCCATTAAGGGTAAGTCCCCCTCCTGCTCCTCCATCAGAAATGCTCCCGCTAAAGGTGTCGTTTGCAGCGGTCAGTGTTAGGGTCTGCGCTCCCAGATTCACAGTACCAGAGCCTGACAGGGTTGTAATTGACGCTCCTGATGTCGTACCTGATATATCAAAGGTTCCGTCATCTGCTACCCCTGAAGATAAGGCAATAGAACCAGTGCCAGAAAGTGCCAGTGTACCAGCATCTATATTTGTTGTGCCGATATAGATGTTCACCCCCGTGAGCAGGGCAGTACCTGCTCCGATTTGATTTACATCTCCTGTACCGGAGATTACACCTGAGTTTGTTATTATCGTACCAGAAGCAGGATCAAAAGCCAGTGTCCCATTATTAGTTACATTTCCTATTATTGAGCCGTTTGTGGCGCTGCTAACACCGTCACCAAGTTGTAAGGTGCCGGCATCTATGGCTGTTCCCCCTGTGTAGGTGTTATCGGCTGTTAGTATCAAGGTGCCATAGTCTTCTTTTTCTAATTTTGTTGTCCCCTGCAGTACAGAATTGATCGTAGCTATCGTGCTGCTACTTGTTGGTGTCCCATCTCCTACGTTTACTTCTGTGGCTCCTGTTCCTGTTTCTGTTTCTGCCAGGGTAATTGGATCTCCGGTGATTATGTAGCCAGATGTTACAAAGTCCATCCCTCCGGATATTACCTGGTTCGCACTGTTGTCCACTGTAACTGTGCCGGGAGCACCTTCGAATACTGCTAAAGAGCCTTGGGCATACGAACTGTTGGTGGTTCCAGCCATATTTGTCCAGTTAGTGCTACTAAGATCAGCCGTCCACGTACCGCTACCCCCTTCTATTGCTCCGTTGCTTGGTACACCTGTATAATTAGGATCTCCGTCCCAGAAGTTGAAGGTGATGGTTGCTGTATTTACCAGATTCACTTGGCCTGATACGGAAGTTTGTATGGAGTCTTTACTCCCTGAAGGCATTGCCCCCAAAGTTATGTCACTGGCATTGCCAGTTAGTATGCCTTGATAGTTGAAAATGCGATATACTCCAGGATCAAAACTCCCCTCTGTCGGGACAGTAACATTCAGGGTGCTGCCTTCAAGGGTAAGGTTACCTGTAACCTGAGTGAGATCGTTTAGAGCACCTCCACCACCAGTTGCTCCGGTGGCTGTGTTGGCACTATTAGCGTTGGCTTCTCCAAATCTGTAATTGAGTGTGGAACCGCTATTGAGTGTAAGATCACCGTCAATGGTAAGCATTCCAGGAAGAACCACATCACCCGGAGCGAGAGTTCCGCCGCTTTGAACGGTTACACTGCCCCCTATGGTGCCAGTACCCCCTAATGTGGCTCCTGAGGCTACTGTTGTGATTCCGGTTGCTCCTGTCTGATCGCCGTTTATGTATAACGCTCCGGTTGAGACTGTAGTAGTACCTGTATAGGTGTTGGCAGCAGTTAACATTGTTATGCCGTTACCCATCTGATTGACTACTCCTGTTCCAGAGATTATACCAGAGCTAGTTATGGTTGTGCCAGTGGCAGGATTAGAGGCTAATGTCGCATTATCAGTCACATCTCCCACTATTGAGCCGTTGGTTGTACCATCACCTAGCTGTAATGTGCCGGCATTTATGGTTGTACCCCCTGTGTAACCGTTGTCGCCGATGAGAGTTAGGGTGCTTGCGCCGATTTTGGTGAGGGCACCGGTACCATTGATTGTTCCGCCAAAGGTTGTATTTGTGTTGTTGTTTGCTGTAAGTGTTGCTGTTCCCAGGGTTACGTCTCCCATGCCGGAGAGGTCGTTGACTATTTGGTTGTTGCCATTCAAGTCAAGTGTAGCACCTGTAACTACGGTGACTGCACTGCTATCCGCTATTGCGTTGGCAACTCCCATTTGCATTGTGCCAGCGTCTATGTTTGTTGTACCTATATAGGTGTTAGCTGCTGTGAGTATTGTTGTCCCTGCTCCTATCTGATTAACCGCACCAGCACCTGAGATTATGCCTGAATTAGCCATTGTCGTACCGGAAGCGGGATCAAAGGTTAATGTTG
>Ga0123357_10008631_pt1 | contig 12757 bp, 7 predicted proteins | sample TergutEmb28metaG_FD_89873 | JGI IMG/M metagenome (GOLD analysis project Ga0123357, IMG submission 89873) | Embiratermes neotenicus P4 segment gut microbial communities from Petit-Saut dam, French Guiana - Emb289 P4 | ecosystem: Host-associated > Arthropoda: Insects > Digestive system > Gut ... | reverse complement strand
TCCAGGAGGTGGGATGTGGGTATATGGACTGGATTGGGTTGGTCCAGGATAGAGACAGGTGGTGGACGCTTGTGAGTGCGGTAATGAACCTTCGGGTTCCGTGAAATGCGGGGAATTTCTTGACTAGCTGCAAACCAGTTAGCTTCTCAATAAGGACTCTGCACCATGGAGTAATTAAGTAAAGCAATTTCAATTGAGCGCCGAGGTTAAAGAACGAGTGGAGCTATACCTCTACTGGGGCATGTCATCGTGTAGGTTGGTGCATAGGTACCATGGTTTCCAGGAAGCTTACTGCTTCATTCTTCAGGTTAGTCACGGAGAAGCGCACTGTTCTGAAGACAGAGTCATAACGTTCCTCCGAAACGGATGTACTCATATACCGACATACAAGGCGTCACATCACATTCACCTCAGTGGTAACTATACGCAACACCTACTTCAACACTCAAAACTCCGCATTCTGCCCACGCAATGTATTTATTCTATGCGTCTCGTGTGATTCTTAAAGTAACGGCGTTATTTCTTCAAACAACATTAACTAGTTAGTCTTTGTAATCAAGACCCAGTTTACGTTCTCGTTCTCCGGGGATGTCGCGCGACGAAGGCTGGTACTTCGTGGAACACGCAAATGCGAAAACGCAGTTTATATTCTTTAGGGCAGAAAGCGAATTTTTAAGCACCTTGACAAGATTTGTGAAAAGTGGCTATTAGCTTTGTCCCGTCCGTCCGTCTGTCTGTCTGTCTGAAGCAACTCGGTTCCCACTGGGCGGTTTTCGGTAATTTTTTTATCCAAAAAAATCTGCCGATGTAATTCCAGTTCGATTAAGATCTGAATAAAGTAACGGACACTGTGTGAAAACATGCGTGAATTTATGACATCTCTCGGTTTACGCCGTAAGTACTGTACTTGAAACACAGCTGACGATCCCAGTATATGGCACCACAAAGATACGGTTTATGTGGTAGGTAAGTAGGTAATCAGGGCAAAAACACAAATACGGGCATAATGATTAGCATTTATTGCTTTATACTTGATTGTAACTATGCAATAAGGCGCCACATGCATACAATTTGTTCAGGTCTGACCTTCGTGCTGTTACGTTAAGTTACGTTACCAAGCAGTTATTGGCCGTCATCTTCACGCGATTTACGTGATGCACAATTGGCGAACATAAACATGTGCAATCATAATATTTAATATTTACTGATTACATCCTGGAATGGGAATTTCGGTATGTTGGCAGATCATGAATATGTCTACCAACTGTGAATAAAATACTGTTTGTGAGTCAACATGTACAAAAAAATTCGACCCACTGCAACTCCAAGATGATGTATGAACGATACATAAAAAAAATAAATAAATAAATAAATAAAAACTCGTAAATGGTCAAGTTCTTGAAAGGAACGTAACAAGAACATACCATAATAATTCTAATGTTATCCCATAACATATATACAGTTGTTAGCACTAATAAAAACTAAACCCAAGTGGATTAAATGCCATGACCATCTGAGTACAGTCCACGATGCAAACAGCAAGCGAACACGCTTCACTGCTACGTTAATGTATATTTCCTGTCTTATTATACATGGCATTACTTTAACAACGTTCAAGCTTCAAAAAGGAGCAACGTGCTGAGAATATGCGTACCTATATTATTATTATTATTATTATTATTATTATTATTATTATTTAGATGCGTGAAGCAAGAGGCACGCATCGGATAACGGATAAATGAATAGAACACATCAGCAGAAAAACTCGGCAGTTCAAAGCATAAATGAAAGGCCAACACATACATGAAAATGAGATTTGAGCATTTCGAATGATTGGAATCGGCTCCAGGCACAGGCGGATGACAGGTTTTTGCGAACACGTTAATGAACCTTCGCTATCAATAAAAGAGGGAGAAAATTTCTGACAAAATTTAAGGGGGGGAGGTGGTTGATCAAATGTGATAGAGGTTTGACCACGTACCATGTCATGGAGGCAAACGGAAGACTGGAGATACAGGTAGCTTCAACCTCGGCACTACATGAAGATGGGTGACACCTTGACATCCGTACCGCTTTACCCCCGCGAAAAGAACCCCCGGTAATCGTTGACGAACACGTTAAATGTGACCTACAGCCGGTATGAGAACTTAAAAGATGAGAATAAAAATGTGTAGGCCATTCAGGAATCGAAGTACGATTCTCAGGTCGTCCATCTCGTAGCCTAGTCATTACACCGACTGCGGCAGGACAAGGCGGTACTGTAGGTTACTCGTACCTTCACGACGCCACGTAGGCTGGTAAATGATTGTCACGGATGTACAGGAACCTGCTGCCTCCTATTCAGGGCAGAAACTGTGGCCACCATCTACCAGGCTACACATCACCACATCTTACTTCTCAGCAGCGTCAGATCCTCACGTCTTCAGGGATATGGCGGCAAGGTGTCACACTGTGTTAGTGACTCCCGACGTTTCGAAGGGACGTAATGTCTGCGAAACGTCGGGAATCTCCCACCGACTCGCGGTCACATCCCAGAAGACCTGAATCCTCAGCTATAGAGCTGAGAGAAGCTCACACCTCGCAACCGCACTGTTATGTGTCCTTTCGACAATATAAGTTCAATGAACAGGCCATAAAATATTATCACAATTTACGTGAGATATGAATAACCTGTTTACTCCCTGAAGTCAGAAATTCATCACATTCAGTTACTACAGCACACAAAACACAGTCTGCACATTAAAAACCGAAGTTAACAAGCTTTAGACGTATAATCCCGCTTCCTACAAGAACCAAAAACACTGGGCAAAACGTAGTTGTCTAATGTTGCAGCAAACGACACACAGCAAACGACACACATAGTAACCACTTTTTTTTTTAACCATAATGGCAGAGAACGATAAATTCAGAGTTGAAAATACATGGACAAACAATGTAAAATCAAGTACAACTTTTAACGCCCCTTTGACCTGGGTGCTTAGTTCAACACGTCTACGTGGGACGACGCAACACGTCTTCATATATCACAGTGTTAACGAAATCAACATTTACTTCTCCGATTGTAAAAGTGAATCAACATTTCTCCGTATATAAAAAATGAATTTTCACGCAAACATATCCTTTATAACGTAACAGATTCTGTCTCATATTTCACGCAGTAAAACTTTCCTGTGCAATACCACAATAAAAAGGATTAATTTTTTTTTACTCATATTCACACTTTGTGAGGGTTTACTGCTGAAGATTCTCAAAGCAATTATGATACCACCTGCTGTTTTACGACACACACACACACACACACACAAACACGTCCGCTTATCTCATTTCCTGGTATTGTTGACATTAACCTTGTGACACCGTGCACTCCGGTACATAGCAATCAACGTTTCCAAGAAACTTACTCCCTTCATCTTCTGGGCAGACTACGTATGACTGACTGCATTCCCGTAGGCGAGTGGCATAACGGAGGCACAATGATAGCGTGGACCTAGAACATCTATGCTTTTAAACAAATTACTTGTTTTCCACCCCCTGAATTCGGGGAGACGTCACTCTCCTAACATGATTGAAGACAGTTATTACTGAGAAGCCAACAGTCGCTCAGTTCGTCGAACAACTCCCCAACCTTTTATAAAACCGGATGGTTACGAGACATTAAAGTTCTCACACCTTGACCCTGAAGACGAAGGCACTAAAATATTTCGAAACGTCGGGAAGTACTTACCTAACGACACAGAGTAACGTCCCAGAAGACTTCTATCAACAAACGGAACGTTTAGTACCGTGATAACAAAAGTCAGGCACTGAACCAAAAGCAGTCCACATTCTCACAACCCACTTCTTTAACATTTACTTACGTTTAGAACTACTTATTTACGGCTTATTTAACGACGCTGTCAACAGGTCATACTACAGAGCGTCGAATAATAGAATGGCTGTCGAACTACAAAACATGTGCAGGAAGCGGTTGTGGCCTCAACTGATTTGTGCTTTCGGCATTTGACCGAGCGGGATAAGGAAAACCAAGTCCAATTTCAGACGCTCTTCGCACAAGACTTGAATCCTAGACTCTCCGAATACGAAGTTGGAGATGTGACTTTCGGTCTTAAATTTTAATGCTGTCCTTTAGGACTCCCCGACTTATAACTCGAGTGTGTTTTCTATTAAATAATATGGTAAAAAAATAAGGAAAGGGCAGAATGTGTGTGTTTGGAATCAAAATAACTGCTACTTTGAAAGACGAAGACAAATAATGGGCAACATCTACACATTCCAGGCCCCACCCGTGTTAAAAATCTGAAATTCGTTTCAAAAACAGTCACTGTATCCGAAATTACGTTGTATCCGCCTCAGGATTTGTAAGGAGCACAAGACAGTAACACAGACCAGAGCATCATTACGTACAAATAAGTCCATTATGCCCTTAGGAAAAGCAAAACAGTGAATGTGTACTACTGGTCGCTGTCAGCATGCTGATGAAATATGCACCGCTGTGTCACGGTTACAGGAAACCGACACACATCGCAACAAACTTGACACGTTCGCCCTTTTCATTCGGCCTAAATCCAAAACTATAAGCTAACTCCATGAAGCCAAGTCCTTCCTGAGAAAGCTAACAAGTTCTAAGTCAAGTAATTGCCCGCATTTTATGGAACTCGAAGGTTCATTACCGCTTTCACAAAAGCCCACCACCCATCCCTATCCTGATGCCATAAATAAAAGATTTAGGTAAAATCTGTACCGAAGAGTACTGAGTCGTTCCAAACGCTTCTCGCTCTGAAGAAAGATTAGCAAGTTACGCTCCAGATGCGCACAAAAAGGTATGAAGGTCTTCATGTGAAGTAATTGTCCTTTACTGTTGGCTGGGTTTACCAAAATCTGCAATGTGTCAACAAATTTTCCTAAAACTTCGCAGTGCCAAATGTCATGATACTCCACGGATTATCGAGTTGTTACAGGCGGTCAAACAGATACGGCAGTGCTAACAACCACTGTCAGAAACGTTTCGTTGCAAATTCACAATAATACCAACATAAGCAAAAGACGTCTGTGATTATTACGATTATAAACAAACTGTTATCATCTCTTAGCTGCAAGACTGTGCACGACACACGGTCTTGTTACTCTCCGCAGCAAGTAGTAGCCACGCGTACCAATGGTTTCAGCATTGAAAACAAAAACTGAACTCCACAGTGGACCTGTGTTTCGTGTGTTTCTCATAAGAAGCAGCGGTTCTTTCCCTACACAGCATTAATTTACTGGTCTTCGTAAAGCAGAAGCAGCATGTCTTTTATGCAGAATGTAGTCACAGTAAATAATAAACCGTCCCCTGTAATAAGAGATGCTAGAGTGCATTGAGTTTGTGATTTTGGATCAGACCACATTATTCTCATTTCAAATTTCACAAAGCTTAAAAATACGCAAAACTGAAAACGCAACACACAAAAACTTCCCCAGTTGGAGCTTATAAAATATATTTATTATGCCAAAAATCGAATTTTCCTATAAAAATAGACAACAGCAGACTACAGGCCTATACATGGACTCAGATAATCGAAATCTCTCGTCGGAGCGTTCTAACCTGTGCAACATGCAAGTGGCATACATTTACGATAAAGAAAGAGTGACATGCACAAGTTAAAATGTGGGTAAAGAAATAAGCAGGAACGAGACACTGCGATGTTCCATCCTCTTTTCAACACTAAGGAGTCACGAACACGAGAGATAAGGAGCCTCACCTTCTGGTTTCATCGTTGGATCTTTAAATTACGGTCCTTCAATTTGTAACGTCTGATTCGGGTTTTATCGTTGACTTCTGTACATTACGGAACTCCAAATTGTGACGCCTCGGATTTGAGGTTTATTTCTGGCTCTGCATATTACGGTCCTTCATTGTGTGAAGTCTCAACCACCGTCTATCTTCACGAAGATGCTCTGCAGGTTCCTTCAATCCCTCCAGTAAAGTTATGCGACAGTACCTCAAAGTAGAACATAGTCCCTTCCGTACCAGTTCAGCATTCACAGGCATTCCGCTGTCCAAAGCTAATAAATCGCTGCAGTTGCAGTAATGTCGCTAAGTAAACTACGAATCAATCGACAATTCATTACCGTTTTATGTACACACTTCCGTAACTTTTAGCAAAAATATGTAGCACGGCGTTATTAGATTCGAAACGTTCAGGCACGGCAAAAGCAATTGGACTAGTTTAATTAATAAAAACTAACGCAAAAACATAGACCGAAAAACTACGAGAACAGGGTGCTGCGGATTTTAACCTAAGATGGAGGAAAACCAAAAGGATATTGAGAAAAATGCATAATGTGAAGTAGGTGTGCGCACCTCTTCCAAAAATCTAGAAGCCATCTCGAAATTCTAAGAATGGTGACATGACGGCAGTTCACACACTGAAGACCCACAACTATCAGTAGCAACCCTATACAACTTAAACGCCACGGCGACCTGGCGCCAGTGGGTTTGTGCACTCATCATCAGATGCTTCCTAACAGTACAGTTCACCAATGATTACTATGGTCATAAATATAACGGGGGTGTAATGGGAAAGACGCGAAATACACAAGCAGTTAGAAGAGCCCATGAAGACAGCGCAACAATGTCTATTACATCATCATCACCACCACCACCACCACCATGATGCAAATTCAGCTGAAAGCTGCCGTTTTTCACTCAAGAAAGCCGAATAAAATTACACAAAACAGAAAATCGTATTTAACTTCAGTTACTCATTGACTATTCCATTACACTGTGTGTAGATGTACAATCAGCTGACATACCTTCTCCTTGATGATGTTCTGCGGACCGTGCATCTCAGTATAATCTTAGTAATTAACCAACTTGATGCACAAAATCTTGTTTTATAATAAGTTTATTATATGCCTCTACATGTTTCGAGCACTATGTGCATATAATAAACTTATAAAACAAGATTTTGTGCATCAAGTTGGTTAATTACTAAGATTCTCCTTGATGGTGTATGTAGTGATGGCAAAACTTAACATTTTCTTGAGTCATTCCTCGTGCAAGCAGATAAGCAAGTAGGCCAGATCCAAAAGCAAACTCGAGAAAATAAACGCCAACACAAGCAAAGGACTGTCTTGAAGACTTACTGATCGTCATCGCAAAAGCCCAAATCGCAGAAAATTGGCGACGTCTCACAGTGAAGGGAAGAGAGCTTTCACTTGGTTCCAGCTTAATGCAAGGAATGAAGAAGTATTCACCTTTATTTCCGCCAGTTATTACTGCTGCACAGATAACTTTTGAGTGAACGACAAATGTGCCATTCAATAGTCCTTTCTGTGAACCAGATAAAATCTCCCACTTTTCGCTGCAGCAACTGTGGCGACTTGCCAGATGGACACTGTTGGTCAAGGAATTCGAAGGGAAAAGTCAGTCTGATTACCACAAATCAATGCGTGCTTAAAAATTAAGTGTCAGAATGGTAGTGGCGACATTTGCCTACTGATCCATCACTTTTGAAAGCTCTATCAATTCTTACCGAGTTAATTTCCTAAATTAACTGCCAATTCAATTCAATTCAATGATTTTTCCCAACTGTGTAAACGTTTGTTATCAGACCCCCTCCCTTCACGTGACGCCACAAAGCAGAGTTTCTAAACACAAACTTCCACAACCAATGTAACACTTGTTCCACGAATAACATTAGACGTCTGAGGAAAGTCAGAGCCTAGCACTAAAACGTTTCCTCCAAATGGACAGAAATCGTTACTAATTTATTTCAAAAGACGATCGAAAGCATAGAAATTTCATCCATCAACAGTAACGACACTTCTCCCAATTTGTTGGGTTCTCGTGATAGAATGTTCATGCTTGAAACGCGTGCCAACAGAAAATATAGGAGTTAATGATCGGGCCTGCTTGTGGGAAGCCGAAATACACCATTTCTTGAACGCAAACTGTATTGCAGAGACCCAGGCTCACAAACCAAGATCTATCGTAAACACGTAAATGCAGTTCCCAAACTCTTTCCAGAAGGAAATCGGGTGTGACTCACAAACCAGGAGTGTCATTACTTCGACTAGTCTCAGTACAGCACTGTTGGTTTGTCGTTCGTTTTCATGGCATCACAAGCTAGCATTAATAAACAGAATTAGAATGTAAGCTTCAGAAGGTATAATGTTTAGACTACTGCAGGAAAAGTTAATCTCCAGATCACGTAGCAAAACCATTTATTTTCTCAATCTATCTTGATACTATCTGAAGGAGGACGCGTTCAGAGTTTTAAACGTTTATTGTGTGTTTGGAGGATAACATAAAGCTGAACCCAAATCAAATCGTAATGACCAGAACATCAACGTTTCTTTGCAAAAATATACATTATCATCATCAGCATCATCATCATCATCATAGCAAGCCGTGTTCCCAGAAATTTTCAAGTTCACAAAACATGCGTATCAGTGAATTCGTGACATCAATTTTCTCTTCTGCAGCTATAGTACTCTGAAACAGTAGATAATACAAAAATATGTACAAACACGCAGCTAGAAATGGGATTTACATAAAATCCCACTGAATTTCCATCGGCTATTCAATTAGCATTGCGATTAAGCTTGAATACTTTAACACATTTGTTTTAAATTTCACTGTTATTCTAAAGCTTCAGTCAGAGTTTACTGTGCTACTGACAACAGAAGCAACCACGTCCAGGGCCAAGAACGGGTACTGCCCCTTCTCCTTATAGGTATAATTATTTTCGTTTCCAGAGCGAAAAACGAACAGCAGCACTCTGCCGTATCAATCGAGCGTGCACTGGACTGGATTGCCGTCCTTGGACCGTCCCAAACGCAATGCTTCATCGAGGTGGCAGAGATTCGCCCCGTGACCCAATGCTCCGCGAAGCAACGGTACCCGCTTACTGGCCGCGGCCTCGCTCGGGGCGGTATGTAACCCAGCCGGTGGATCAACCCGTTCCGGCAGTGCCGCTGCTCACTGGATCACATCATCACAAGCTATTTTTAAATACGTTTTAATATTATCAACCAGTATAAAACTAGGACTCCGAGACTGTATACTTCCTTCAGGTTCTCTAACTTAAATTACGCGTAATTTGTTTCTGAAACTGGAATAATGGCCTGTCCAATTCGCTATCTTTTAACTTATCAACCCAATCATTACACAAACGCCTTACTCTTCCTATTTGCTAATTCTTATGAAACCACGCATTCCTCTCAAGAGATATGTCCAAAAGCACCCTCAGTTTCTTCCCTTCGTGGCTAAGTTTCAAGCCACTAAAAACCATAAACATGCCATCTAGATTAGCGGCTCTCAACGGGAAGCCCGTGAAGCCTCGTACGGGGTTGCGTCACATAAGGCGTGTATTGCTGACGTCGATGAGCATGAAGAGTCTTCACACCAGTTTCTTACAGTTTTTTCTGTACAAGAAACAGAAATATGTTTAAAATGAGGTAAGTCCGTTCGCTTAGCCCTTTGGCCCTGGAGTTGGACATTTAAAATTTAGCACATAATTTATTTAAACTGTGAATATTTTACAAACCAAAAAAAGTAATGTTATGAAATACATGATTTTTGTAGAGGAATAAATTGAGATTGTACAGCAAGTCTCAGAAAATATAATGAAATATATTTGTTGAATATATAAAAAGGGTTCTCTGGAGAGTAGCGGAACGCCTGTCCTATATAGATGATGCACGGTGCCTAAAGGTTAACCGTGTTTATGTTGCGTAGCTGAAACGTAAAACTACTTCCCCGTCATTAAGTGGCACGAGAATTTTCACTCCTTGACCAAAGGGCACGTGAAGACTTAGACTAAGATGTACATCTGGAAAAGTAAAGGAAATACTGGTCTACATTCTAACCCAGGCCTGTTTAACCTTTTATGCGGTCGGGCCAACTATGGCAAAATTTGGCCTGCATGTGGGCAACATGGAATTCAATACAAAGAGTGAAGAATTTAATAAGCATGTAAAATTTACCTATGCATTTGGCTATACGCCGTGGGTGATAAAAATATACTGACAATAGAAGGAAAAAATTGTAAATATTCAATTCACAACCTGGACTAGGGTGTCGCCATTTTTAACACGTTTTTACTAAATGAACTATTCATATGTTTGTCTCCATAAGTAAACAGCTCATAATTTTTCAAAACTGCTTGCACGTTCTATCTCCGTTTGGCCACTGAAACAGTCAAAAGACGATTTCTCATGCCAAATGTCTCCGCGGGCAACATAACATTGTGTCGCTAACAGCATGTTGACCGCGAGCTACGGGTTAAAGGTAAATCAGTCCCGTTACAGGCCTGGAGAGGCCCAGAGGGTTCCAGGAAGTTAAGGTTCCCACATTTCATGACACCAGCACAGGAAATGCTCCTGGTACTCCTTTCTGTTACAGGCTGAGTCGACCCCAGGGCCATAGTGCTATCGGAAGGATTTTATGGGATTTTATGGGATCGAACCAGTGACCTTCCGATTTGCAGCAAAGCACCTTAACCACTGTGCTACCGCGGTCCACCGCGAGCTACGGGTTAAGCTATGATATTCAACTTACCAAAATTGTAAAATAAGAAAATGCCCCTCTTCAACTGTATTCGCGATCCGCTCTCAGATGCGAAACTGTGAATTCTTAAGTGTTTCATTCTTGGGCTATCAAACACTTGAAGACAGACGTGGAAGTACCTTTCTATGCAATTCTCTCCGATTTTCTACAAAGCACTGCTTTGTGGCAGGTTCCCAGGCTTCGGCCATTTGTCCTTCCAGTAAGAGCGTGAAGACGAGCAGCACGGGGCATTTGTCGAGTGAACCTGGCATTGTAACACCGAAATGCCCGGAGAAAAACCTGTCCCAGGGCCACTTTGTGCACCAAAAATTTCATACGGACTGAATTGGGATGGAACCCGGGTCGCCACGGTGACAGACCGGAAACTTTACATTATAAAAATTCGCAAACATTACACCTAAGGCCAATTTCCGTGTAAACAGTACTGCTTTTTGACCAAATACAGTAAACATTGTATGTATATTTACAAAATACTAAAGGTAAAGTTCACCCTTGAACAAGGCATGAAGGCCCAAAGGGGGCTGAAAGGTACAGCCCTACTTTTTCCTTAACCACGGCGCTAGATGGGGGGTGGGTGGTCAACGCCATGCCCCGGCCGCTTTACCTATGGGAAATACCCGGTACCCATCGTATAGGAGGCTGGGTGGGCCCCAGGGCCGGTCTGGACGGGTGCGGAAAATCTCGTCCCCCACTGGGATTCGATCCCCGGACCGTCCAGGCCGTAGCGAGTCGCTATATCGACTGAGCTATCGCGGCCCATTTATAAAATACTAATATAAGAAAACGAAGCAAATTCGTAAACATGCTATGATTTTTAGAAGATTCATAATGCCTGGCACAGACGAACACGCGAAGAAATTCGACTGTTGCTACTGTGGTTACCATAAACTATGCACACCCATATCACGAGAGCTAACCCCGTGGTTTTTCAACTTTCAGTGCTCGCGACACACTTGGGGCACTCGTTTCTGTTTTCACAGCACACCAAAATTAAAACATCGAACTATGCCTTACAACACGAATACACTCAATTTAAAATAATTTACTGTCTAAAAGCAGAAACGTGTCATAAAACAGAAATATGGAGTTTTGGAACAAACAGCAATTTAGAAAGCGTAAGTCAATGCAGTGGTTTATAAACTTCACATTTCATTTTACAGAACCATTTTTCTGCTTGTATCCTATTGGCACTCTTCAAAAAAGGTCCTGTCATACTCGTCTCCCGCGGCACAAAGGGCGATAGGCGCTCCGTAGAGCTAACACGTCAACGGCTCTCCGAGGCGACAACTGTTCCCGGCTGAAATAATCGTGATACGGACTGGATAGAAGGGTGTGTGGAGAAAAGAGTCGTCCTAAGAGAGGCCAGTGTTCATAAATAATAACGGCACTAACTGGACACGAACACAAGACACCCCCCAGCCACAGTCAGTCACTTCTATCAGCCCCTACATACTAGTGCAGCCGTAAGAAAAAAGAAAAAAAACTTAACAGCACACCTCAAATTCCTACAGAATAAATACATGAAGAAACAAGAAAGTGAGGCGCGGACTTTTAAGTCGTATGGTAACAAGGCTGGCTAACTGTCTACAGCATATAACATTTCTGCAGTCACCATTTTAAAGCACGGTGGTTAGTTTACGTACCACCTGTATAAACATTAAAACATTCTGCATTCTGCCCAGTGTGTTTAAGTCTTTCGTGTTATTCTCAGCTTCAAAAGAAAAACCGCGTTAAAGTGTTTGTCTTCCTAAAGGGGACTCGTTTTCTGCGAAACAGGGCACCGAAATTTTGCACATCATTTACCACAGCGTCAGGCTGCAAAGGCGGTAACCAAGTGATAGAGTGGCATTAAGAGTATCTTACAGCAGCGACCGATCCATAACTTACGTTTCTTTTATTTCAAATATTTGCAATACACGAATGATTACAATATTAATACCGTTCTTTCTATTTCAAAACGCTTGCAGTTTGCAGAAGGAGTAATAATAATAATTATTATTATTATTTACTGCAATTGGGTTGTTACCCGGTGGCAGTGGTTATTTTATATGTATACAACACATGAAATTGGTTACTACTAAATTAAGTCGGGAGGGCTACATGAGAAGCATGTAGTGGCAACTTGGAATCTTGGGAACCATCTCAGCATTTGCTTTTAGGCACAGGGAAACCAAGAAAAACCTGTGTCGAGATGGCCGGTCGCAG
>Ga0123357_10008629_pt1 | contig 12758 bp, 7 predicted proteins | sample TergutEmb28metaG_FD_89873 | JGI IMG/M metagenome (GOLD analysis project Ga0123357, IMG submission 89873) | Embiratermes neotenicus P4 segment gut microbial communities from Petit-Saut dam, French Guiana - Emb289 P4 | ecosystem: Host-associated > Arthropoda: Insects > Digestive system > Gut ... | reverse complement strand
TGATCTGTACCAGAGGCTGCAACTACAGTTTAAGTACTCCTGATGATGGGCGTAATGGACGCCCGAAACAAGTAGACTAATTTAGCAGTAAATAAATATCTGCATACTGTTGCATCTTGTTGGGTTTCTTCAACCTAGAATTACGATGCACGGAAGTAAAAATATGAAATTTATTGGCTAATGTGTCAACAGACCAAAATCGTTATCTTCCTTAACCTCTCCAGTTTATAATTTATAATAATGTTCTACTCTGTTCATGCAGATCCTGAGGCACTGCCTTTAATTTCAAGCAGGAAAAAAATCAAGAAATAATTGTCAGAAGGAAATCGCTTTCACAACAGAATTATTGTCATTGTCAACCGAGGACTCCATTGAATAAGCACAGGGATTCTTGATTTGACATTCATTAAGCAGAGTATGGTTAGAAAATAATTTGAACTTAGTTACAAGTCTATTACAAACCTTTGTCTTAACTTCTCAATTCCTTCTTTGTCGGGCATGACACTCCACGACAACGCTTCAAGATTGCACTCTTTAATTCCCCCTCTGTGCTTTTCACCGACATAAGAGAGGCCGTGCTCTTATATCATGGCGGTATCCTGTAACAAATAGGGTATTTTGGTACTTTCATATATATTTCATTGTTGGAAGAAAACTTAATTTGTTCCTTCACAGGATTTCTAATTAGAGTTTATCACCAACGGAAGAGATTAGGAGAGTGAGAAACTTCAGGAAAACGTGGAAAAACAAAACGAGGGAGGAGATCATAAAGAGGATATGAAGTGACGAAGAGTCTTATAGGAGTCAAGAAAGAGGAAATAGTAACATACCAAAGGACTGGTTAAGTACAAACTTACAAAAGATGTTTTCTTAGAGCGAATTCTGGGTTAGGTTACGCAATCTAAAACTTTGAATATAGAAATTAATTAAGGGTAATTAAATTCTTGTAAATGTATATCTTTTGTAATGAACCCTTCCTGTCATCAGCACAATTACAACTAGCCTTCACGTTACAGCCAATCTTTCTGTCTTAATACTTTGGTTGGTGATTTGGCGTTTCCAGAAATCAGTCAGTTTAAAATAATGGCCACCAGTTGCAGAATTACAAAGAAGTTAGCTTACATTGAGAGAAAAGCTTCAGTATGGAAACTGATTTAAAAATATGACTTCAAATGTATAAATATTTGCTTATACGAGGGAGTGGCAAAAATAAATTTTGCCTCCAAAAAGAATGCTTGTAGGAGTGAACGTTTTGGCGGTAAATAACACTGGTTCTTTTTCATCTGAACGAATCTAATATATATATATATATATATATATATATACACACATACATATATCTATACATACATATATTTATATATATATATATATATGAGTGTGTGTTTTTATTCTTAAGTACCTAGCGTGAAACGCGCATGTGTCATATTGTCATCAGTGACCTATCGGGCTCTGCTGTATTTTTCCACCTTATCTTATAAAAGGCGCGATTTTCGAAAAATAATTGAATATAAAATGTGTGTTTTGATTTTATCTACATCTTTTGTCTGAAAAGTTTCTCATTCTAAGAAAAATTCAACGAGATATGGTCAAAAATATGTATTGGTCTTCATGTAATGTACCCACTATTCTTCACAGATTTTAATGAAATTTGATTTTTCACGGCTGATTTTCAAAAAATACTCAAATATGAAATTTAATGAAAATCCACCCAGTGGGAGCCTAGTTGTGCCATGCAGAGAGACGGACAGAGGGGACAAGACAAAGCTAATAGTTCTTTTTGAAATTTTGCGAAAAGCGCATAAAAAATTAATTTCGACTTGAACTTTATATTATTCTGTGGAAATTAGTAGGAAATTCTACTTTAAACTTGTTGGATCTTCAAAGGGTATGTCAGTGAAATGCCCAGTTATTATCCAACTTGCAACATGCAGAGGGACAGAGAACCAATCCAACTGTTAGGCGTTCATATTATGTACAAATTCTTGTTTCTTATTTTTTATGCAACGTCCATTGTCATATAATTATGCAGCATAAACGAAGGAAATGCACACTTTTAAAATTAATACGTAATTCAATTTTTCAACTTTTGACTTCTTCTACATGTTTCGAGCCTCATGTGTTCATCCTCAGGAAGACAGCTGTTAAAGGAGTTTTTGTATGATATATTTACATGCACTGGTTGAAGCAGTCTAGCAGGTGGAAAAGTGCGTTTGGACTGATTACACCAGTGTGTGCAAACAAACCGTATAAAAGTGCGTTGACGACTGTCTTGCTGAGGATGAACCCATGAGGTTCGAAGCATGTAGATGACGTCAAAAATTAAAAAAACTGAATTAAAATATTAATTTGAAAAGTGTGCATTTCGTTGGTTTATGTTGCATAATTATGTACAATGTATAACGAAATCATATTGAGAATACTAAACTACCCGAATTTCAGTTTGATTCGTGTGTCTTTCGTTATGTTGAAGAAGCTACTAAAGTATAAATCGCTTGCATTCCTGAGTGGTAAAAGAAATATAAATTGTTCCATATCATTACTGTTTAATTGAACATCAATGTTGACGCAGGCTGGCCAGGTGACCGTACGGTGAAACAGTCGCAAATTTAGCTCAGTGTTTTGTAGCCACACGTAAATAAATTATATGCATCACAAAACCTGATTGATTGTTGCATAGCGTATTTAACATCCGGGTGGTTAATTTAGAGTAGTGTGCAACATGTAAAATACGGGTTGCGTAATTGTTAGGAACGTTTTATGTCGACTGCGAAGGGCACACTAACTGAATATTGTGAAATGTTAATGGTTTAGAGAATCGTTTGACGTATTATTCTCTATTTGCTCACTGCCAGTAAGTGCGAATTATAAATCGTTGTTCCATTTACATGATATGAACATACATTTCGCCTTCTGTCTGTCGACGCTTAATTTTCTTGGTTTGTCAGTGAAGGCAGGCTAATGAAATCCATTATTTTGTCATCCATATTTAACTTCTCTGTTTTCTTAAGCCATTTGTTGTACATTTAATTAAATACACGCAGAATATTCTTATTTTCTGTTCATGTCACTCGTGACATTTCCTGCTTTTATTCCGAGGAACTGAAGCTCTTAGAGTTGTGATTTGGTTATGATGAATTGCTTTTAAAGTCTTTATTTACATCGCCAGAGACCTCCAAAAATGATTTTCATAGAGTTTCCTTCAGCGCGAATAAAACAGTTATTCCAATATGATTCGGTAGGCGAAATCTCATATGTGAGATGGGTAAGGGTAAAGGTAAAGCAGTCCCGTTACAGGCCTGGAGTGGCCCAGAGAGTTCCAAGAAGTTAAGATTCCCAGATTACATGACAACGGCACAGGATGGTGGTAAGGTTGTCAGCCTTACGCACCGGCGGCCTTTACTCCCAGGAAATGTACCCATTTCTGTTAGAGGCTCAGTCGATCCCAGGGCCGTAGTGCGTTCGAAAGGATTATGTCAATGAAAAATTCCAATGACACCATCTGGGGTCGAACCAGCGACCTTCCGATTTGTAGCATAGCACTTTGACCAATGTGCCACCGCGCTCTGTATCATTAATAAAGTAGGAGAGGCTATATACACAGGATCCGATCCTTAAAAAAGGCTGTAAATCGAACTTCGCCAGAGTTCTGTGATTGTAACAAAACAGTAAATAGGGTTTGTAATGAAATGGGCAACATATAGTTTTTAATATAATTGCGCAATTTTTCGCTTTTATTTGCATATAATAGAGTTATTCGAAATGATTGTCGGGGTTTTAACAACTTGTCAGTTTAGAACGAATTCGATTATCGTGTTGATGTTTGTAGAATCACAAAGGGTTCACATGTAGAGCACCTCTAAGGTATGTAACAAAAAATTGGAGTGTTGTTCTATTAAATAAAAAAACGTATACTCCTATCTCAAGTGTATTGTGTGTGATAAGTTGTTAAAACCCCGACAATCATTTCGATTAGCCCTGTATTTTATTTTCATTCTTCGACTCCCTTAGTAATATGGCGTAGAATTGTAAGATAATTTATTATAAAGTGGTTATGGTCTAATTTTGGTTACTCTGGAGGAATTTATCTGGAATGCCTGAGAGAAACCACGAAATTCCTATAATCGCGATACTTTATATCCTGGTCGATATTTCAGCTCGTGACTTCCAGACGATCGCAAATCAACCTGTGGAAAAGCCAAGATGAGTTGTGCTATGTGGATTGTACGGCCTGTGTTAGGTTGCAACTTGGTTTATTTAACGTTTCGAACCCCAGTGATTTCTACACACCCCACCCAGTTTTACACTGAAAAACTATTCTTTCAAAAGAATGCATAATTGCGTTTCGTATGATTTTTACAAAAAAAAAGTGAAATGAATTCCTTGCGCTGTATTAACGTGTTCGGTTGTGTCATGTAGACCGACAGAGATTCCTTCGCTGTACGAACTGCACAATCTTTGAATACAGTTAAAGTTAGTTGAAGAATAAAAGACCAACTTGATGTTACTTGTTATTTTATTTCACTTCTTATGTGCTCAACATGTTTCGGACATTAATATATCCATCATCAGGAGCTTACGTCTGTTCTGTTGGATTACCACATTGGTCGTATTGTTTTTGGTTCGATGTGTGTTGGAGTTTCGTTGTGGTTGGGGCTTCAGCCTGCCACACGGATACCACAGAGGGACTGTCCGAAACATTTAGAGTTTTATTCCAAAAATGAATTTGAGATATTAGTGCATCTAGTTTGTTTTAATACAAGGTGGTTCAAATATGACCGGGACTGATGTCGCCAGATTTACGCACAAATAGTCCCGGTCATATTTGAACCACCTTGTATAAGAATTTGCCACGGTGCGCCGTCACCTGAACCTGAAAATTAATAATTAAGTGTAATTATACTAGAATTCCTGCATTCGGTGTTGGTGGATTTTGATGAGACAATTCTAGTGACTTGAGACAAAACTTTTACGTCTGACGTCATGTCAGGCCACTGCGTGTTCAGCATCATGGATTAGGTCTTGGGGAGCCCACAGACCACAGAAGTGTAATACAGTAAACCTAAGACCAGATCGCACAAAGCTTTATTTCTGTACACTTTCAGGCCACGGTTAACTAACGAGCAAAGGAATTGCAGGAAACAAGGCTCAGACGAAATTGCCCAAAACTGGATTCTTTCCGCTTTATTTTCACAAAGAATTAGGATTCTCTTTGAGCCCACTGAGAGCCGACAGCGCCATTGCGACTTGCAGTATGTCATCCGGACGCGAAACTTTACGGAAAACTGAAGAAAGAGAAAAAGAAATCACCAGGGGCTTTAGCTTATTTATCAGAGGCAGAATGAACAGATAGAGCGAGGCAGAGACAAAGAGGAAATGAGATAGTGGAGGAATTAGAGAAGAATGGCGACTTCTACTCAAAATCAACGCGGTCATCGCTCTTTTCCATTTCGTTTCCTTTTCCTTTTTTTCTTTCCCTGCACATTGACAGTCCTCTGTCTGAACATCGTTGCTCATAGTTGTAAATGTAACATACTCCCAGAAACCTTTTCGTATATCACTAGTAAGATGTATGTGTGTGTTTGTGTGTATATACATAGGTATTCTTACTTCTTATAATAAAACCAACTGCATGCGCTAATTTCTCAAATTTATTTTTGAATAAAACTCTACATGTTTCGGACAGTTTCTCTGTCCATCATCAGGAGTTTTTCACTGTACACACAGCAATGATATACATCATACAGGTTTGCTGCCAGCTTGCGAGCAGGATCAGGACGGAACTCGTTCGGTCCTGATCCTGCTCGCTAACTGGCAGCAAACCTAGTCTAGAAGCAAGTTTAGAATAAACATCAATTTTCACGTAGAATTTTTAATGTCTTTATAGTTTTCCTGTCCAACAGTCTGTTATGTTTTCGACGGAGAAACTTGCTTTTCGATTCTGAACACATCGAATGGAAAGATGGGACGTTACAAAGAAACGCTTGTCTTGTATTGATAACAAATGAACACGTATTTCATACGGGTTTAAAATTTTTTACTAGAGTATCAGTGATGTGAATTGAGAACGAGCAGAAAAATGGTACAACAGAGAAACGCGTAGTTAAGATACAAAGAACTGTGTATTCCACAAACAGAGAACTTGTTATTTTGTTTGTTTAATTCTGTGGCTGTTGTTGTGTCTGAAAACATTTTTAAACAATTCGGATTGTAATTACTTGTACGCCTAACACTGGAGCAATTCAGTTTATATAGCGCTATTCACTTTGGTCTCGCGCGGATTACAATTTTCTCGTTTTTTAATTTTTGTGATATGATACAGCGGAGAAAATTTAACAATGCGGAAATTTTTTGAATTGCAAGCGTTTAAAATTTTTATGTTATGGGTGCGTCATGCACTGTGGTGTTCGTGCTGCTCAGTGTCTGTCATTATAATTTCTGTGGTCGTTCCGTTCATTGGCGTTGTTGTTCTTTCTTTGTATGGTGAGGTGAATTCAGTCAAAAAACACAACTATAAAATATAGCTAAATGATGGTGTTTATTAGCAATGTTTCGGCCTATAGCGGCCATCTTCAGGTTCTGACAATTTTCTGCTAAAAGAGTTTTATATAATATGCCTAAACCGCGTTGTGATATTGAGATCTCATCATCATTCTGCGTGCTATTGTTAAGCTAAATTGGTGGGATGTCAATGGATTCTTTCTCTGTGTTGTTTATGTAGGTACAGGTCCTTTTCTTCATATTTTATTCTTACATGCTATTTACAGAAATATATATTATTTTTTTGCAGTTCGTTAAACGTTGATTGTGTTGAAGACTTTTTAAAATGAAATGTGTAAGCATTTAATATACTTGTATATTTGTTATGTATGAAACTTTTTCCGATGAAAAGTTCTTTCAAAAGCACCACGAAATTAGGTTGACTGTATTAAATAAATTATTAGATATGTTTGGGTTAAAATCACGTGCTGGTAAACCGCCACAGTAACGTACATTCTGATTAGTGTAGTTCCCTGCTGGAGTGGGTAGGTAGAACCGCCGATGGGCGGACCGTAACGGTGTCAAGAGGGTAAAGTCTGTGCTCTGATCAATCTGGTCAGACAGTTCAGTGACTGCCACACAGAATGAGGAAGAAACGATAGAAGAAATTACATTTGTGAAGTTTTGGATATTTATTAGCAAGTGCTTATGCAACGAATACTTCAGGTACCCGTAGTTAGATAATATTTTAAAACGAATATTCGAAAGAACTGGAATGTATGACAGAATTTCTGGATACAAATTTCATTTACAATTTTTTTAAGTTGTCGCTTTTACGTTGTGCTTGCAGAATACGTAATAAAAGAAATATAACCCTTCAGTGCACAATTTATTATAATGATTGTGTTGACAGCTACATGTTTCGGCTACGTATAATAGCTACGTTACGTAGCCGAAACATGTAGCTGCCATCATAATCGCTATAATAAAGTTATGTATTGTCGGGTTTTGTTCCCTTCGTTATGTATTCGTTAAGAAATGATCGTATAAGCATTAACAAAAAGTGATCAGATCTGCTCATTGTAGATCGTGTAATAGCTGAGTATTAACAACGTGTGTTACTTGTAGATTCAGTAGGCTGTCAACTTGCTTTGTGCGTTTATGGAACAGGGTCAATCAGATGCCCGCGTGTGGTCTTGAATGGTTAGTCACGAACTGTTATACGACGTGCGGTGTGTAAGATTCTACAGTTCCAAAATGAAATGCACCGAGTTACAATTTGAGACCTGGTAAACGATTACACAGAAAGAACAGGAAATAAATTACAAGGTAGAAATTCTTATTACCTCCATCAGCAACTCCCCAGTTGTCCAGTAATTCGCACGTTTATCCTAAGGAACATTGATCGATATTTTCAGTATACACACATTATGATGTGCTGCGACAGTTTGTCCTGCCCTTATAATTCTAAGTTCCACTGGTTGCAGCCATTACAACGAATTACGGCCTTCATTATATTACGCTGTATGGAAGGTAGTGATGGTACTGGACCCACGAAAAGACTAAGGTAACATTCCTATTAATATTACGTAGTTTAGAGCCCGAGTCCCTCGGAGTTCGAAGTATGGACGACAGTTCGATAGACGGACGGACATTCTACTACCTGTCACTTGTGTTTTGGTTTGTATATTTGTTTCCTGTACCTTACATTCCGGGCGCTTCTGTCTAACGACAATTCACCGAGTCAGTTTGGAAGGATATTTTGATGTCTTCATATTGATCAAGGGTTACTGTTGTATGATTTATCCTCAAATTTGAATTATTTAACCTATTTCAGCAAACATCTCAGGTAATCAGATTTCATAAAAATTCGCCACAGTGTGCGAAAATATGGGTGTATACTACCTCCCATGGCACTCACGCCTTCACTACATATGTATTTAAGGAATATATATTAATATATAACAATAATAATACTAACGATTCTAACAATTATTAATACGCTCAATACTCCATTAAACCACGTCGCCAATTTAAGACAGAAACCATTTCGCTAGTGTAATGGAAGATGACCGCGTGTTCTGAGAACCGCAAGTCAATAATCAGCACAGTGGCCGACATGGCCGCACTTCAGATTTTAAAGAAGTGGGTCGTAGCAGCCGGCTGCAAAGTCTACCAAGCTAGAAACGCTCTACGAAAGGGGAATAGTGCGGTCTACGAAGACCACAACAAGTCTGGAGACAGTGTTTTATTATACTTCTTTCAGACGAAGAATCGGCCTCGCTAGGCGATGTGTGGTGAGTGTACACGAACGCTTGCGTTTGTACGCTTGTCCTAGCAGGGCTGTGGGCCTAAAGATAATGGGGTAACTCAGAAGTCGATTATTGAAAGATGGATCTTCAGCAGCTTCCATACTGCGGCCGTGCCAAGGCTGGAGGAGGGAATGACAGTACTTGAACAATGGCAGCACCAGTTTTATAGCCTCAGCTGTGCCTGAAACCGGAAAGTAAAACACCATAAAACACACACACATTTATATACACATATGTATACACATACATATATCCATGTATGTGTTTATACATGCGTGACATTTGGCTCCCAATCCAGATCCGACCATTAACACTAACGAGAGGTAAGCGTGGTTAGTTACGTACGTAATGGAAGGTACATGATTGACGTTTTCACAGCGGTACAGACTAGATGATGTCATAACCCAGCATAGCACATTGTCACTGTAAATGTTTACAAACACGCTTTTGTGTGCTGTGTATGAATCATTTATTTGTAGTGACAGAAAACCCATCAAAGCAACGTCGCTAGCAACAGGGATTGTGTTTGGAAAGCAATTGACACAAACGCAAGCTGCACTGCTTCCGTTATATTTTTAATTTCAGACGAAAGAGTAAAGTTGTGTAACATTGCAATAGTGCCTGCGTGCGTGCGTATGTGTGCGTGTGTGCGTATGTGTGCATGCATATGTGTGTGCGCGTGTGTGTGCATGCATATATGTGTGCGTGTGTGTGCATACATATGTGCGTGCGTTTGCGTGTGCATGCATGTGTGTGCGCGCCTGTGTGCATGCATGTGCGTGCGTACATGCATATGTGTTGCGTGCGTGTGTGCGCGCGCGTGTTCGCGTGTGCATGTGTGTGCGTGTGTACGTATGTGTACATGCATGTGTGCGCGCGCGCGCGTGCGTGTGCATTCATATGTGTGTGTGCATGCATGTGTGTGCGTGTGTGCATGCATGTGTGTTGCTTGTGTGTGCGCGCGTGTCCGCATGTGCATGTGTGTGCGTATGTGTGTGTGTGTGCGTGCGCATGCATGTGTGCGTGCGTGCGCATGCGTGTGTGCGTGCGCGCGCGTGTGCATGCATGTGTGCGTGTGTGTGTGAGCGTATGCTTGCGTTCGTGTGTGTAGGGTAAACGTCTACAATAACGTCCCTACATTTATAACGTCATTTTTATTGTTACACACTGTACTTGACGAATCTTAATACATTTTATAATTCCTTACATTTACTAAGTTCTATGTATATAATTACGAAACATTGTTTCGTTTCAAATATAGTAAAAAAAGTACAATATTGCAAGATGACCAGTGGCGTTATACCGGTAAGGGATATAATAATGCCACTTTCGGAGGGTGTGCTGTAGTTAGAAAAACTGTACAATAGTTAAGTGGAAAATCATTCTTACTGCATTTAGAGGCACCTAAAGATGCCCTTATTAGCCATCACAGTCAGTACAAATATCACACAATTTCTGTGTCAACTTCTGTTTTATTAATTTCCCTCATATCCCGCGTTTTTTATCGACCCATGAGCCCACGAATGTTATAAAATTCGTTCATTGTTTCCTTAAATTTACACAACTGGCGTCACAAAAATTGTGGATAGTATGTGTACTTTATTTTATAAAACATGGACTTTTTTTTTTTGGTTTACCCACCAGACATGCCGTTACTGTATTCAACTGTACTCTCACACAAACTACCACATTGCAGAAAACATACAACTGCAAAAGTGACACTGTGCGATGCTGAAGAGCGCACCCCAAAATTAGCAGTAAGAGGAAGAAAGCCAAAATTTCACAGTCCTAAAAATCTTACTGGCTTTTTGAGGGCTCAAGCGGGTAATGTTAATTTCCATGACCGTTAATAGGAACACCACAACCGTCTGCTTCGAAAGTTAGGATGCTAATGAGTCGTCCGCAGTGAAAATATTTAGAGGCTCTTGTGCTTGCAACTGCCTCTGTCAACGACTTAACTAGCAGGAGAAAAGTAGTTGGCGTTATGGCAGCCGTTTGCCATATATATATATATATATATGTGTGTGTGTGTGTGTGTGTGCACATATGCATATATGGCACACTTCAGATAGACCTCTTATTAGCGCAACTTATGCATAACTTAATATACCACTTCTTGTTACAGGTGAGTTCGGAGTTCATATTGCAAACAGTTGAAAATGGCGACCATCTTAAGGTAAGCTGATATTACGCCAGCATATTTACACTGATAAATTTGTTTTTGGGGTCCTAATACAACTGCCTTTGACTGCTTGCGTAACTGTCTGATTGCTATCTGAAGGATTAGTGTTTGTCGCCGAACACACCAGACCATTGTCTAGAAATACAACTTAAACTGCAGAATAAAAGACCAACTTGATGTCACTTGCTATTTTATTTCACTTCTTATGTGCTCAACATGTTTCGGACATTAATATATCCATCATCAGGAGCTTGTGACCTCATAGTTTAACGTAATTTTGACACGTACCTCCAATTTTCATAAACTCGCCCCTGGAGAGTGCTTTGATGTGTTCCTCGAGTCCTGGTGCCAGCACATAACTTTTACTGTATGTAGGGATCAACTAATACAGCTCTGCTGGATACCTCACCGGCATTGAGGATTATACAACTGACACCTTGAATCGCATCAGTCTTCGGATATTATCGAATCATGGCAAGTGCATGTTGTCGCGAAACTTTGCTGTGAAACACGTGATTTTCGAATCTTGAATACTTTGGCTGTGTTTTCGTATCCGAAATATTGCAGTATAATGTTCAGTTGGAATGAAACTGAATTGAAGGACTGATGAATGGAGAGAAGGAAAGCTCTACAGATAAACTGGTAAATGTACCGGCACATAGAATGGCGTATATATATGTACATGAACGGAAAGACTGATTAATGTAATAAGCGAATGGATATATATAATCATGAACCAATTCGTGAAAACAAAATCGTGCCGTATATTTTGCGAACGATGCACGTTACGGTTCGTGTGGAAACGAAAAAATTGCCTCACAGCAGCGGAATTACTCCTTGGAGAATTCATTTCAGAATTTCTTGTCATTACCACAGGAAAGAGACAGACAGAGATAGAGAGAGAGAGACAGGAGAGAAAAAGTTGCTGTCAAAACTATTTGCTGACTTTCTGTCATGGCTGTCAAGGAGTACGTAGAGCTTCAAGGCAAACCCGTCAGAAACTTTTGAGTAACATGAAACGCAGTTGGCTGCTTGTGTGTATTCACTTACCACTCTCTTTATACATTTTGTTTGATCATGTTGGCACAACTGCTCGCTTAATACTGTTAGGGTGATTAAATCAAGGAGGATAACTTAAGAGTGGAAATATGCACTTTGGGAAGCATGGAGGAGAAGTTACAGTGGAAAGAGCGCGTAAATGGAATATACTGCAATAATTGGTACTATAGGCTATCATTGTATAAGCTTGATTCCAGTGATTCTGACCTAATCAGATGGCGGATCTTTCTGAATATTTTGGTTAATTTCATAATGTATAGAAGCAGTGAATGTTTTGAACAGACAGGTGACTATCTGTTCTTCAAGGAAGACGATGTAGTTTCTTTAGTGAAGAAGCACATTAAAAATTAACGTTTCCCTCGGCTCCGAATTCTCTTTCTCAATAGTAGTCTGTTACCCCTCTCCGACTCTTTAAACTGTCATCACAGAGCTGTTTTAATTTCTTAGGAGGATTGCTTTTTTTAATCATTCTTTATTCGTCTTTCCTCCCGATGTCCAGCTCATTATTTATTGCGCTAACTTTTGATCATTCTTCCTTGTACTTCCTACCATTCCCTTTTTCACTTTAGTGATTTCTTTATTCAAATTTTTTGTACCCTCTTTCCTATCGCACTTTCCTTAAGTATGTAAATCTCCTAGTCTTGAAATATTCGCTCCTATGGAAATTAATTCGCCTTTAACTCTCTTCTTTCATGTACGCCTTTCGCTTTTTTTTTTTTTTTTTT
>Ga0123357_10008626_pt1 | contig 12759 bp, 9 predicted proteins | sample TergutEmb28metaG_FD_89873 | JGI IMG/M metagenome (GOLD analysis project Ga0123357, IMG submission 89873) | Embiratermes neotenicus P4 segment gut microbial communities from Petit-Saut dam, French Guiana - Emb289 P4 | ecosystem: Host-associated > Arthropoda: Insects > Digestive system > Gut ... | reverse complement strand
TACCGGAGGCTGCGGGTACAGTTTTTAATACTCCTGATGATGGGTGCTGTGACACCCGAAACATGTAGAGTAGCTTTGCAGTAAATAAATATCTGCATACTGTTGCATCTGTTGGATTTTTTAATTCACATTGAATTACGATGCACGGAACCATGAGCTTAAAATTTTTCAAAAGAGTTTTATATCATCAGATAAACAGATGGCAGATGATAGAAAAGTTTAATTCCTGAGTAATGCATCCATTTTTGGAATTTAGTAAGATTAGTACTTGGAATATGAAATTTAGGATTAGATCTAGTATTTATATTGTGAATTTCTTGATTCAGTATAATTAAATGTTTACTGTTTGTTATGTGTATCAGACAGGAGAATATGTATTGTGAATAAAAGGGTAGGATTTTCATTGTTTTTAAATGTAGTCCTATATGAATCCCTATTTCTTAAATTAGTGTTGGTTCTTAATTATGTTCTTAAATTTAATTCTGAATATTTTAATACTGTAAGGTGAGTTGCAGCGTAATATTACACCATTAGATATGATAGAATGTAAATAAGAAAAGTATAACATTTTTAAAGCATCTTTTGACAACAGAAATTTAACAGTTCTAATAGCAAAACATGCTAAATTCAGTTTAGCTGTTATATAATCTTTGTGATTTTTCCAAGATAATGTGTCATCTATAATTAAACCTAAGAATTTTGTGCTAGAAGTTCATACAATAAACTTCTCTTTATAGTCTAGTTGTATGTCGTGACTGAAGTGTCTTCTTGTACAAAATTTTAGCCAGTGAGTTTTATCTAAATTCAGTGATAATAAACTTCTTTAAACCATTTATTTATACTACAAAATATCTCTTTCATTATTATTTGATAATTATATGGAATGGGGCTATTTACAGTTTTACTTATATGATCTGCATATAATAAAATTTCAGTATTCATAATCAATAATGTTGGCAAATCATTAATATGTATCAGAGAAAACAAAGGGCCAAGAATAGAGCCCTGAGGAACTCTGTGTTTTGTTTCCATCCAATTTGAGGATGTGGGTAATTTGAAGTACTATTAGCAATAATAACTTTTTTTATATCTTCTTTCCAAATAAGATTTTACAAGTGAATAGGATGTGCCCTTAATCCCATAAAACTTCAATTTTTCTAACAATATATTGTGATTAACACAGTCAGAAGCTTTGGCAAGTCTCAGAAAATTCACCTACTGAAGTTTTGCTATTCATTGCTAGTAATATTTCATGTAATAAGCTGTAAGAGGCTTTTTTCATTGAAGATTTGATTCTGAAACCATATTGTTCTGGGGTCAATATGTTGTGCTGATTTAAATGGTCTCATAATGTTGCGTATATATGCTTTTCAAAACTTTTTGAACAGGAAGGTAGGAGAGAAATCAGTCTCTTATTAGAAATCACAGATCTATCCCACTTCTTAAACATCGGTTTAACTACAGAATACTTTAATCTTTCTGGAGAAACTCCTAGTGACAAGACTTTTTTGCATATATGTGTGTGTGTGTGTGTGTGTATATATATACACACACACACACACATATATTAATGGGGAAATTATAATGAGGCACTAATTTTCAATACTTTGAGAGGAATACCATTATATCCAGCAGAATTTTTAGGTTTAAGGGATTTAATTCTGTTAATTTTATTAGTAGAGTTATGATGCCATTTAATTTTAGGAGGGGGTATTTGAAATTATGGTCCAGATATTTTAGAGGGTTTGTACTCCATACAATTTCATTTTTATCTGTTTTAATAGAATCTGTAATTTTATCAGCAGCTGATAAAAATAATTTATTAAATCTATTAGAAATTGATTCAGAATGTTTGTAGTTATATCATCATCCTGTATTATCTCCACCCTTTTATTTAGTTTATCATTGTGTGTTTTGCCTTTAACAATCTACCAAATGGTTTGTATTTTGTTTTGGGATTTAGTAATCATGTTATCATAATATGCTTGTATAATAACCTTTGTTAAAATTTTACAATATCGTTTATAGTATAGCTTAAAATTTGTATCATTACTGTCTCTTTATTGTAAATAGAGTTCCCTTTTTTTACATGAATTCTTTATTCCTGTGGTCATCCATATTTTGTTGGTTTGTTTATGATTGGTTGGTTTTTTCTTTTTTTTTTTTTTAAAACTAAAACTAGGATTGAATAGTCTTAAATGGGTATTGAGAAACTTATTAAAATAACTATTAACATCCTTTTCACTAAAGACATTTTCCCAGTTTTCATAGCTTAATTGTATTTGAAAATCAACTATAGTAAGTCTATTAATATTTCTAATGAGATGAGTTTCACTTGGTTGGTTTGGTATAATCACATCATTTCCTGTTCTCTGTCGTGTCTCCTTTGGGTTAATCCTTGGACATGTATCTCTTGCTGCTCAACTAAGTTCAGAGATGCTTCCTTGATGGCTCTTTTGCGTTCTTCACATTCTTCTTAAATGCTAATTTATTTTCTTTCATGTACTTCCTTATTATCAACTTTGTTATCCTTTGAAGTGTAATTTACATAAATAACATATCATTGTCATGGTAATGCTTTCACAGATGTCCTGGCATGATGGTGGCAATGTTAAATACTTTATGGGTATGAATTTGTGATAAGCTTTTTTTTTTTTACAGTTATCATACATATACATATGTCTTCATGTGTTGCAGGTGGGAAAAAAGCAGTTGAGGTCCATGCTGCTGTGTGGGTTCCAGATTCAGAGGCAGCTGTTTGCATGCATTGCAAGAAGACACAGTTTACTGTCCTGAATAGAAGGGTAAGTTCTCAGTAACTAATTAACTGATTGCATGGAGTAGAGTCCATCTTGATAAACTAATAATTGCTCATTTAGTCACATTTTGTGGAATGTTGAAATTCATTACTGTGCTTGGAATAGCCTGCTGCCAATGGTATATGTCTAGAGCCACTTGAATCCAGTCCACAGCTTGTCATCCTTTTACTTTAAGATCGGCTATGTACAAGAACTGTTGTGTTTGATGGTCAGATTGCATCCAGAAGTCACAAACTGGAACACACATCTGTGCATTTCTATCCATTTTTATAACCAGAAAGAAGTGTGAATGGGTAGGGAGATTTTTCAGAAGTTTGTACAGGAAGAAATTTGAAAGTACATTATATACACAATACCACTGAGTCTGGATGATACTGAAAATGCTTAGCAACAAGAAGGTAAAGGAAAGAGACCACATGGAAGTCATAAAAATGGATGGGAGGATATATAGTGTGGTTTAAAATTTCATCCTAAGCAGATTTCTGGAAGTCAATGTGGAGTGAATCAGTTGCACTGTCACTGAAATGAAGTGTCTGTCCCTGCATGTCAGTTTCATGAATGCTGTATCATTGGTTGAGTCTTGCTAGCCATTCAGTGGAGACATCGAACTCACATTCCAGTCCAAAAGCCTTGTGAAACGATGTGGCCTACTGTGCACACACACAAGCAGAGACGGATGGTCCTTCTGCTTCTGTTTGAACCTCTGAAGCAGGGCAGCATCCGGCTTTTCATGTCCGGATATTTCCCTAATCTTATGCTTGGAAGGTTGAGCACCACATTAAGAATTCTTACAAATTTCACTAATGTCACTTTGTTGTTCTTCGTGTCATGTGTTTTGCATTCCTGTTCCATATGTTTAGCTGATTTTGTTGCAAGTCCCCCATTCTGAAATGTTCCAGTTCACTTGGTTTTTGTGTTACTGTTAGTACAGTTTTCTTCTGTTTTTTAGCCATTTTCTTTGCATCCACAAGTGTTACAAACTGTCGATGGACTTCATAGTTTAATGTAGTTCATTGGCTCTAAATAGTTGGCAGGCTGTGTCAAAATAACACTTTAACACATGCAAGTATTGTAGACTGCTGTTGCCATCCATTAGTATATTTCAGAACTGAATAATAGCCTTAGACTAGAGGCTGTATAGATGTGTCAGGTACGCGTGTTGTCTTACTGTTTACATCCATTTTGAGTGATTGTATGTATAATAATAGATGAAGGTAAGTCATTAAATAACAGGAATTTTGTAATAACTTTTTTACAAGAGTACTTATAGAAATTGTTTGTGTCTTATTTTTTGACATAGTCCTCCTACTAAGCAACACACTTGGTCCACCTGTCCACAAGCTTCCGGATGCCCTCTAGAAGAAAGCTTTTTGGCATGGCCTTTAACCAGCTTTGCACTGCCTCCATTACCTCATTGTCATCTACAAACATCTGGCCCCGCAAATGTTCTTTCATAGGTACAAACAAGTGAAAGTCCAATGGCGTCAAGCCCGGACTGTATGGTGGATGTTTCAACACCTCAAATTAAAGAGCACGTAGTGTATCCACTATTTGCACAGCTGTATGGGGTGGGTGTTGTTGTGAAGCAACAATACTCCTTTTGAGAGAAGTCCCTGGCATTTCGATCATATCGTGGGCTTCAACTCGTTCACTAGCATGTCACTGCATCAAGCACTAGTCACAGTTTGACCCATTTGGTGGAAGTGCACCAATATAGGGCCATTGGCATCCCAAAAGATGGTCAGCATGACTTTCCTAGTGGAAGCCTGTGTCTTGAATTATTTGTTGGCCAGAGACAACAGGTGCTTCCACTGCATCGATTGTCTCTTACTCTCTGGTTCATAATGGTACACCCAGGATGCGTCTCCTGTTACATTTTGATGGAGAAAAGCATCTCCTTAATGAGCATGATGTTCCAAATGCTGCTGACAAATCAACTGCCATGCACGCTTTTGATCATTGGACAACTGCCTTGGGACCCATCTGGTACACACTTTCCTATACCCAAGGTCACCATGGACAGTATTGTACACACAGCCGTGACTCGTGTTGAATTCTACAGCAATTTTGTCAATAGTGACTCGCCTGTAGTCACAGATTTGCTACTTGATCTGCTGTTTCACTGTCTCAGTTGCCATGCTAACTGGTCTCCCACTCCGGTGTTCGTCACTGACGTTTTGTCTTCTGTTTTGAAATCTTTCCAAATCTTTCATACACTCTCCCCTGACTCAAACAACTGGCTTGTACTGAACCGTTATTCTTCTGTAGATTTCAGAAGGTTTCACACCCTTTGGCCACAAAAAATGAATAACGTATCGTTGCTCTTCCATGGTGCAAGTTGATGGTGGAGCGGCCATGTTGTACGAGCTATTGCGCAGGCTCATACTGCTCAATCATCATGGCCCCTATATGACATATTGCTAAGGAGCCATTTTATGTCCCAAAATAAGGTTTTTCGTTGTGCATACTTTTCCATGCACTTTAGAATAAAATTCCTGTCATTGAATGACTTTCCCTCGTACATTCAGTCTGGTCTGGTCCTGGAGAGGTGGAGGATGCATTATATATGGCATCACACCATGTCACTGATGCATTGACTGTTACAGTCACTTAACTGGCACACAGTAGACAATGTAAAGCAAATGACTGTGAAGTACAAATATCTTAAGAAGATCATGCACTATAGCAGCATTGTCAACGATGCCATGATTGTTGGAACCACCTTCCCCCCCTACCACCAATACCGACTGCAAAGTGCTGAAGGAGGAGGTGCTGTTTGACCATATCTTCCTGTATGTTAGCCAGTGCCCTCCCTGCCCCACTGCCCTGATAGCAACAAAGTATGAACAAGGACAGAATCATACTTCATGTGTGTCAGTGTCTATGTAAATGAAACATATGCTGAAGTAATCCACAAGCTTGATAACCTTCACACAGATAATTGGGAGTCTGCTGTAGCATGTTTTGTTATTAAAGTCATGTGTGTTTAAGGAATATTTCTTCAAATATAATTTTTCCTTTTCTGTAGCATCATTGTCGTAAGTGTGGTGTTGTGGTGTGTGGCCCCTGCTCAAATAAGAGGTTCCTGCTACCTAGCCAATCTTCCAAGCCACTGAGAGTGTGTCTCAATTGCTATGATACACTTTCTCGTGCTAGAGTTCAGCAGAACAATTTGGGAAATCCAATTGATATCTCTTTAAACAAAGGTAAGAATTTCTTATACAGTATGTAATATAACAGTATAAAAAACTTATAATATGGAGAGAGTAAAATTGCTCCTGTACCATAGCACCTTGCCATGCAGGTGTGTAGGGATAGTAGAAATAAATATTACATGAAGGTGAGTGATCAGCTTCACACAGTGGCTGCTTTGCTTAGGATGTGAAGAAAGGCATTCTGCTGATTTCATGTTATGTTAATTAGTTTACTGGTTGACTGAGTTGTCATAAACTGAAATGAGTTCAAAGAGTTACATGGTATGTGAATATGAGGTATGTCAACTTGTGTTGGCTGATTCATATTTATTATCAACAGTGTGTGATTTCAAGCTTCCACTGTGGCATAAATGAGATAGTTATTCATCTGGGATGTTGTTGGGTTGTTAGTTACTGATCTTGAAGGTGGGATTAATAGGCTGTCCCAAACATTGGAAATGAACTACCAATCTGTGCTCTGTAACATCTCAGAAGAGCAAAGATCTTATTATCAGCAAAGTTGAAAGTAGTGTATTTTGTGATGTAGTACACCCAGCCCTTGTTTTTCACATTTTTGCCCTAATGCCCCTTGCAAATATACACCACTTCTTAATTTTTGCTCCCTCATTTTCAGCTTAACGCCCTTTGGCTGACTAAGTTCTATTACACCAATCCCCTATTTGTGATGGGCTTATCAGTCTTGATTTATCCCCACTTTTTCAGGAATGCAACTAGGGCATAAAGTAAGGACTGCATGTACACCGACTTGTTGATTTGTTCTTTACTTTCAAAATCTCATACTGTTTCATGGTACACGTGTAACTGTAATCTCATATCTATGTCCACAAGAAAAATACTGTCTTGTACTGATTTTCATGAAATTTACAAATGCCCAACATCATCATTATGTGCATGTCTCTTACATTAACCTTTTGGTGCCGGAATTATTTTTTTAATTTTAGCACATTCTGTATATAAAATGTGAATAATACAGGAACCAAATATGTTAGATTTATGAAACAAACTGCATTTTGAAGAGGAAAAACCGAAGAGTATATACCATGTTTAAAATATTTAATACCTGTATTTGTTGAATAAATATATAAAATGCAACATTTAGAGGTTAGCGGTGCGGTACGACCACTATAGTCGTCATTAGGCGTCAAAAGGTTAACTTGTCTTCAAAGTGCCTTCATATAATGAACCATCCATTGTTTCAACATAGTTTCTTTTATTTGCAAGGCTGATCTCTGAAACAATCAGAAGAGTGTGTCTGTAGAAAAGCTTTGTATTTCAGTAGTGGGAAGCTGCATGTGAATTTAATGCCTTTGCACTATAAAGTAAGAGTTAAGGTCAGTAAAGAGCTTTACTTCTGTAGATCATCTGAAAGCAAACAAATCTTATGTCACTCATAGAATACCTTCTCTCTTTCTGATAGTAGCTGCATTACCTTTTCATATAAGCGCTTTGAAAAATATGGCAGCCATAATACCTTCTGCCAAGTGGTATTTATTGCTTTCCTTATTACTACCTCTAAATATGTTCATTTGTGTGTTTAAAAATTGTCATTTGCTTGGCAGAAGTGAAGGAGCGAGGTGGTTCTGGAGATTCGTCTGGAGAAGAGGACTCTGATGATGAAGATGAGGGAAACAGATCACACCAAGACTCATCTGCTCATGATGAGGTAAGCTGTTTACTGTACTTAAATCACATCTGATAGGACAAAACAGTCACATTCAGACTTGAAGAAATTAATTTGGTTTTTATAATTAACTGTAGTTGAAATTCTGTTTGGTTCTTATAATTTTTACATGTTTTGAATTTCTTTTGACATATTGGAAGTCTAGTGTCATATTTATTCCTGTAATGTAAGTTAATTTTAAGGAGCAGTTGTTTATTCACTGTCATTTCAGTTGTGTTAATACAGAAGTATTCTTTGGTTTTTGTGAGAGTATTTTTACAGAGTATTTGCTATAATGAGTACTTTCTTGTGCTTTATTGATTCACTTGAACATGTACTGGGCAACAGTGAAGTGAAGCATAATGCATCACAGGACATAACTGTGAAAACGTTCATGTCTTTCTTCTTGTGGAAGCATGTGTTTTAGTATGGTTGTACCATTTACTGACCTATAGAGTCTTCTTTGGCTAAACCCTCCTTCAGCCTGTAATTTCTTCCACTCACAAAGCAACGGAACTTAATGTTGTATGTACCATCTCATTTTTCACAGGATAATAATAGTGAATATGCTGTTGTAGCATTTATAACGCTAGGAACTCTTAGCAGAATATCACTGTTAGATGTTTGTTGTAGTTTCTGACATGTTTGAATTGTTTGATAGTTTGCAACAGCGGATAGTTTTTTCCGTTCTGTTTTCACAGATTCTGATTATTTGATAGCATGCAGTAGATAGACTTCATTTGAATGTTCTAATCTCCAAGTATATGCAGACACCTGCAGACTTTATCACATCACTGCTTTTGTTGTACATTCTGTGTTTTAGCAGTAAGAGGAGATTTTTTTTTACAAGAAAATTCACTTCATTAGAGAAGAAATGGAAAGTGAAAATCTTACGTTTACAGTTCAATGCTAGCTGCTATGGCCACCACACTTTTTAGCAACCCTTTCACTGCCACGTTTTTTATGCTGTTGCCTCCCTTTATTCTTTACCCATGCTATTAGCATTGTTATTACTATAAAGAGCCATAAACATTTGACTGCTGACTAAAAATTTGTTTTATCATCAGTAGAAGTCATGATTAGTTTTGTCAGAAAATCAAGAACACTTCCACCATTGGTTTCTTTTTGATGCTGGACAAGGTATGGACGCATTTATTTGATGTTAATTGAAAACCGCAAAATGCCATTCTGTTTTATGGTATAGTAAGTGTCTCAATCCTTATGGAGTGTTGCGTAGGAAAATATTTTGAGTTTTTTAGTGATGTTATAAGCATACTTTCAGACCACTTCTTATAAAATTACCACAAGACTTCTATCTTGTATGGCAACTGGAAATGTTAAAATCATCTTATGCATTTAACCACATCAGTTATGTCCAATATTTGAGGGACAGGGACTGTCCTGGAAACATTGAATGCCAGCCCTGAAAATGGAAAGTAATAATGCTGAAACATATCCCATGACACACATTTTAGTTTATCATATTCTTGGTAGAGGACATCCCATTGTGATTAAAGTACATTAATAAAATGATATTATATATGTACTCCATCTGACACAACCAGACAATATTTTATTGTTATTCTACTATTGGCTACTAGTTCCAGCCTCAGGGGCCATCATCAGGCCAGTATTTACAAAAAAAATTTAAAATTGCTGGTGCATTTAGTACAAATGTAAATTTTTGTGGGATCCCATTTACAATCGTTAAAAGTCTTTATAATTATTGCCAGCTTTTAAATGTACTGTCTGTGGTAAGTTGTGCTGAAATTTTATGATGTGACTACTATGAATGTATTTCCAAAATCCTGGAAATACATTCATAGTAGTCATGTCATAAAATTTCAGCACAACTTACCATAGACAGTACATTTAAAAGCTGGCAATAATTATAAAGACTTTTAACGACTGTAAATGGGATCCCATAAAAATTGATGTTTGTACTAAATACACCAAAATACTGAGGAAGCTATTTGGTCCTGTCAGTATTGACAATATATGGAGAATACGAAACAACATGGAGTGTGATATATTAATAGAAGGTGCAGATATAGTGTGAAGCATCAAGGCACAAAGAATCAAATGGTTGGGGCATATTCAAAGAATGGACCAAGCAAGACCAGTTAGGAAACAACTAGATTGGAAACCTATAGGAATTAGACCGGTAGGAAGACAAGACAACGATGGCAAAAGGATGTTACAGAAGATCTAAAAAAGCTGAAAGTTAAAAACTGGAAGGAAGTAGCTAAGGACAGAAGAACTTGGAGAGACTTGGCTGAGAAGGCGAAAACCCACAAAGGGTTATAGTGCCAAATGATGATGACAACTAAATGCACCAGCACTTTTGTAAATATTGGCCTGATGATGGCCCCTGAGGCCAAAACTAGTAGCCAATAGTAGAATAACAATAAAATATTATATAGTTGTGTCAGAAGGAGTACATATTTAATTTAATTTTATGAATTACACTGAACAACAAATTTCAAAACTTTTTTTATATCTGTGATGAATATGTTATTAATTTATTTGTTTGCATCTCTGAAGTTAGAAAAGTGACATAAAAAAGATTACTTGGCTCTAGTTTTAAAAATATGCTACACTGTGTTATTTTACAAAATGGGTTGAAATATTATATGGAACGGTGGTTTAAATAAAAAACTAAATACAATTCATTGGAAAAGAATGTGTTTAGTAGACTTATTCTGTTTAGAGATAATATTTACAATGTAAATTGAACATCTGCACAGTCTATTTCATGTAAGTTCATTATTTAACATGAACTTTTTTTGGGGGGGGGGCCTGCCGCTTATATTCCATGGTAGTGGCATCCCTTGCCAAAGTCCAGCAGTAGTCGGCGAGCATAACACAATTCCATTTCCCTTGATATCTCTTCTCCATTGAAGAAATGTGTTGATCGAAACCTTCTCCGTGTTCATCACTCACTATGCCACAGTTCTCTGGGGAAAAATCCAAATGCGAGTGAAGGAAGTGTATTTTTAGTGACATGTTGCAGCCTAATTTCTGATAGCTCTGCAAAAGGTTGTTTACAAGCTCCTCATAGTTTTGAGCCCTTCTGTTTCCCAAAAATCCTTTTACTACAAATTTAAAACTGTCCCAAGCAGCCTTTTCATCGCCTTGAAGGAGAGTGTCAAAGTATTCGTCCTTGATAAGGTCTCGTATTTGTGGACCAGTGAAAATACCTTCTTTCAATTTTGCCTCACTTAGTGTGGGGAACTTTTCTCGTAAGTAAGTAAAGGCAGCTTCTTCTTGGTTCATGGCCTTTACTTTTCATCAGACCAAGCTTTAAATGCATGGATGGCAACAAAATTTGACTCGGTTCTACTAGTGGTTGATTTTCCACATTGATGATTCCTGGTTCCAGAGATTTTCTGGCAGGCCAGTCCTTTCGTGAGTAATGAAGAGACCGAACTCTGCTGTCCCATTCACAAATGAAGCAGCAATATTTTTTGAATCCTTGTTGTAGTCCAAGTATTTATTGCAATTACTTTTAGGTCACCACAGATTTGCCTTTGATTTATCGTAATTAATGGCATCCATCAGAATGTTTATGTTCTCATACGACTCCTTATTATGCGTTGAATGACCAACAGGAATAGAACGTAGGGTGTTGCCATTGTGAAGGAGAACTGCTTTGAGACTCAACTTAGACGAGTCTGTAAAGAGTCACCAGTCCAGAGGATTATGATTAATATTGAGTGTTTGCATCAGGCCATCAATATCATTGCAAGCAAAACAGCCCCTTTCCATTTTAAAAAAAATGTACTAGATCTTCGTGCCTTTTACGATACACAGAAATCATTACTCATCACCTGGGAGCGCTATGCTGACACATGTATCCCTTCCGAAGTAACTGTTTTACGCATTAAGCCACACTTCATGTATCATGAAAACTAGAGCCAAGAATTGAATCTAAGAAAATATTTGGCTTCAGCACATTGAATTGAAGAGGAATCAACTATTTTGGTTACAGATACATTTTGTGTGTTGACCAGTGTTATCATATTCTGTTTGAGGACAACTATGGACTGTGCAAGGGTGTATTTTTCCACATTTGTTTTATTCTCTTCAGTTGCATATTAGCAGTGCTAAGTTACATGTAACTAGTAATTTAGTACATAACCTGATCTTTATTGCAGGAAATTTTTTCCGGTTATCATTGTTTTTCTTTGAGCAAGTGTGTACACAGTAGTCCAATGTGCAGGTTTAATCGTGGTGCTGCTGTTTCTGATGCTTTGCCTTGCGGAAGCATTGGTGTCAGTAAATGAAGGAATTAAATATACTGCAGCGCAGGTGCACAAAATTGATGAGGAACCTGAGCTTTGGCTAATAAAACATTGGCATAATTCAGAACAATAACTCTCAACAAAAATTATCAAAATCATGTAAAGAACTACTTGGAATTTTTACACCCACATGAATGAGAAAGGAGTGATGCTCATTTTGAACTAAGCATTACACTGTACCATCATATAGAATTCAGTCATATGGTATAGATAGTGCTTACCTGAACAAATGTCTAGTAGTAGACAGCGACTTTTGGTCTGTGTATACAAATTTATGTTTTTATCTCCTGAAAAACTTGAAGCAAAGATTTGTAGGGATAATTTGTACTGTTGTAGCCCTTAGACATAGAAGTTCAGGTTGTTAATGTAGTACTAACAAAAGAACTGAGAACACTGCCACAATATAATTGTGTTGCTGCGATTTTTTTTAATGTTATAGCACCCCTATTTTACCGTATTATTTTAATTACTAGTAAAATCAGATTAACTGATTTGGAGTGTAAAACATCATTGTTCTTACCATTTACTAGACAAAATTAGTGTGATAAAATCAAAGAGGGTGGAATATGTGACAAAGATAGTAAAGATGAGAAAGCTGTTGTTAGAAAAACTGAAAGGAGAAGACCTCTTGAGGAACCTAGATATACGAGGTCTGTTAGAAAAGTATCCGACCGTATTTTTTTATGCGAACACCTGATGGATTATAATCTAGCGCGCTTGCATGAGCCGACCTTGAACCTTAGTGCGCATGCGTGAATTTT
>Ga0123357_10008624_pt1 | contig 12760 bp, 6 predicted proteins | sample TergutEmb28metaG_FD_89873 | JGI IMG/M metagenome (GOLD analysis project Ga0123357, IMG submission 89873) | Embiratermes neotenicus P4 segment gut microbial communities from Petit-Saut dam, French Guiana - Emb289 P4 | ecosystem: Host-associated > Arthropoda: Insects > Digestive system > Gut ... | reverse complement strand
TGGTCGTACCGCACCGCTAACCTCTAAACGTTACATTTTATATATTTATTCAACAAATACACGTACTGAATATTTTAAACATGGTATATACTCTCCGTTTTTTCCTCTTCAAAATGCAGTTTGTTTCATAAATCTAACGTATTTGGTTCCTGTATTAGTCACATTTTATATACAGGATGTGCTAAAATTAAACAAATAATTCCGGCGCCAAAACGTTAATCTCGCTCAGGATAAGTACATGTATTGAGCTGCTGTGAGCGCGACAATCAAGTTTCATTTTTTATAAAATGCGGGAATTTCTTCACTGAGGAAATGTGAGCTACTAAATAGGAGTTATTTGGTTTATATTTACTTAGTAAATTTTTGGAACTATCCAAAATTAAATTTTAAAACAACCTATCCAAATGTTCTCAAAGTTTATTAATGTTGACCGACAGCCGGAGAGAACCAAAGAATTTAATGGCGGAATAGTCTAGTATACGGTAATATCTGAATGAGGCAATCTTATTAAATTAAAAAAAAATAGGTAAGGATGAAGAAGTTCCTGGATAAAAACGTGAATGAATTTTATGAGATAATTAGCCTTTTTATCATTCCAGAATAAAAACTTTAAGGGTCAAGGAGTAAAACAAGATAATACGAAGTTCCGGCCTGAATTCATTTATCTCACCTGTCCAGCAATAGAATTTTGTGTGTGCAGTGTGGGTCCTTCGGTTTACAGAGAAGCAATTAATTTCTGGCTATTCTGAAAGACTATCGCATTTTCCAGGAATCGCACATAATGGTCTGTAAATTAATACGAAGTTAAAATTGCAGGATAATGGCAGCCTACTTACCACCATAATACCTGGTAACTGTATTTATTATTTATGGTACAATATAGTTTATGGTTGAGAGTTAGCACTGTTCTTTGTGTTCTGGAGGTCCTGAGACCGTATCTTGGTTCGGAGTAATGGCGCCTGCAGCGAAGTTTAGGTTGTTGCATTAGCACAACCAGGGAATTTGACATAATCTAACTTTTGATATTGACCCTAATATTCTCCCGCTGGAGGCATGGGTGTCTGTATCTTGTGAGTGTTACGTGCTGCCAATGTAGAGGTCTTCGCGACGGACTGCCGATCCCCGTCCAGAGGCGTCTTCGCGAGTGTACGTGTGTCATTGATTTATGAAATGAAATAATAAACTTCTACACTAAAAATGAGTAAATAGAAAGAGATGATGAGACAGAGGTAAGAATAAATAGAAGAATGTATTTAATAATTTATTAAACGAATAATAAAACGTCAACATACTCAAAACTGAACTTCATACTGTCTAAGAATGAATTATATATTTGCTATTTTTTAAATATATATCTGGTTACTTGAAGTATAGGTTACTTGATTCAACTTGCAAAAAAAAAAATCCTGTTGGATTTTATGGGTCCGAGACCAATTATCCTGATTGAGGCCTTCCGTGGTGTTCCTCATTGTCATGAGACAAATGCTGAAATAGCATATCATGTATTATTTCATGTTCAGTGTTCACCAACAAACCTACCATTACGTGCTGCACGGCAAGCTACTGCGAGAGTTGTTAATTAAATCACATATAAATATATATATATATATAAATATATACAGACCACATTAATTTAAAGGCCGGGGGTGGGCTTAGGCATATCGTGGCAGGCCACAGGTGTGGATAATGAACGAGCAAATTCGTCACCGTAATTAAAAATTCCTTCAAATAGCAGAATGATCACGTGTATTTTGGGCGGCTTAAATTTAAATGCCAGTGGGTAGACAGCAGAACACGAAAAGCTTACAAAAAGTTTATATGAAAAATTGTGTAACAAATATTAAATTTCCCTATATGAGTCACTTCTCATTACATTAAATTTATAATTTCTAAAATTAATATGAAATGGGAGCTTAAGATTCACATAACTTATGCCGCAACTGTGAAATTCAGCGCGACATGCCGTGTAAATTCGACCTGCTTACAAAACCTCAATGTTGCATATTGCAGTGCATTATAATAGCTGAGTTTTTAACCCCGCAAGGCCCAACCCACCTTAATATTTAAACATTCTACCTTCAGTCCACAGAATACATACATATTTTTTGTGTGTTCTCAGAACAAACAATTATTTTCTTCTACTGTACTAACTGACTGATTTCTGGCGCGATGGCAAATCGCGAAAAGCGATCATTAAATTCGTTATGCCTGTCCGCCCGTCCACATTTAACAACTCGTGTCCCACTGCACGGATTTTTGTGATAATTATTTGAGGATCTTTCCAAAATCTGTTGAGAAAATTCAAGTTGTATTGATGGGTTGTAATGCGTAATAGCATAGCGTCTTCTACCAAACAGTAATACTCACCTTCGCGTAGTAGATCCTGTTCCCACAAACGAGGCAATGATGACCGATTCACAACGGTATAATTATTTCATCAGGAATGCAGGAAATTATATCCTAAAATTTACCTATCCAGACGCCAAATGTACCCTGCTCTGAGTACTCGTAACACATTTAGGGGGAAGTTCTAATTGCTGGCAAGTCTCAAGAGAAAAAGCCGAACGTGTTATTCCCAAAAGACAATTCGGAAGGAAAAAGATAGTGACAAGAATATCGGCTACTTACATGAAGACCTTTATACAGTATAGTTATGATAGTAATTCTTTAAATTCTTCTTCGAATACGAAATTTGATTTTCAGGAGTTGTAGAGGAAAATCGAAACGCACATTTTCCTTTCAATATAGTTTTTCTAAAATCATGCCTTTTATGGGACAATGTGGAAAAATATGGTAGGGCCGGACAGTACACAGATATCAATATAATATGGGGCATGCGCTTTGCATCCTAGCTGACTTAGGCTACAGACATACACTCAGAATATTTAATAATTGCTGCTTTTCTGCGACAAGAATGGTTAGGCCAACGTCTCAAAGTTACCTTGCACATACATTGCTTGTCTTATTGTAACTAGGACGGGGTGTTTTCGTTCATCGACTTCATACAGTTATGTGGTAACATTTCTATATTACTCTATTTCTTGCCGTCGAAAGTAACAGTATTTTATTCGGTTTATCGCTAATGCTAATTTTTCGACCCTTCTTAAGAACCATCATCAGGCAAGAATACATTCTGAAAACGCAGTTGTGTATGCAAATGAAGTGTTGGAGTGTGCGTACTGCGCTGCACGAAGTGGAACTTTAAATTTAACTCCTTTTGTCTTTCGTCTTCAAAGGCTGACATGTATGGAACAAAATATAAAAAAAACCGTTTTTAAATTAAACTCCTACACCTATCACAGTAAAAACGCTACACGTCTTGAAAATCAGTAGTTTTTGAGACACAATTTTTGGCATTTTTCGTAATGCGCCCAAATATTTTAATAATTTTTTTCCACAAATCCCCCCCCCCCCAGTTCTCTCCAACATTTATTAAATTTCATTTTGTTTCAGACGTAAGATTTGCTTCTTTTGACTGACCCAATTTTCAAAATCCCTAACCTTTTCTTATTAGGTTTGGATCGTGAACTGGAGGGTGCAGACAGTGTCTTCTTATAGAGCGCTCCAGTTTTAACTATGCTAGATGGACAGAAGTCTTTTAGGATTCAATCTGAGCTTATCGTTATTGAAGCGTCTATTTAGAGGAAGGGCTTTTTTAGAGGAAAGTTGGTGCTTCTTCTTTGATAATGTTCAGATTTAAGCTTTGCTGTAGATTTTTGGCTGATGTAGATGAGCTATAGATTCTACTGGAATCACCTGTTGTCATCATAACCTTTGTTTAGTCAGCCCTGCATCTGACACCTTCTCTTTTTTGGACGATTTTATGGCTAGGGTTTTTTTTTTCAGGGTGATACCAAATCACCATCCTTACATAATCAACAATGAGCTATAGTCCGGTATTTTTAAACACGTTCAACACAATTTTTCCTCGTATTGTTACAACCCCTGGAAAAGCAATGCTCACCAATGATGCCACATGACTTTATAGAATTGTTCTCCAGGATTTTTCTCAGGTTTGTTGGGACACCAGAAACTGTGTACGTTTTGAGTGGCGTGAGGAATGTGTATGAAGAAGCTGAATTCGATGAGCACAATTGAATGGCTTGGACAATAAGACAGTTGCATAGCTGCATGCAGTTTCAATAGCAGCATGACCCTGGCAGTGAAGTTTGCGGCAATGTGTTTTACGGTACTCTATAGTCTGCCATGTTCTTGGCCGCTGAAGTAAATTAATGCCCGTAATCTTAGAACTCTGCTGTCTTTATCCAGCATTTCTCCTTACAGTAGAAAGGCATATGGGGGAGTTGCATTCCGAATTATTTGTTTTTCTTTATTAATTTTTTGAGGTTAAATTAGCATCGGTGTGAGACAAAAACCGCTGGCACCCATTTCATAGATCTTTCACATTCTAACACACTTCGTCCCATAAAAATACGTAAGTGTTCCAAATTAATGTTTTCATTCCCGAGCTCATATCTTCTCAGAAGCATGTAAAGCTCTGTGTGGTGTTTGGTATGTCAGGCATTCCAGCAGCTGTAACTTTTAGACCGTCAACCCAACCACCTTTCTTCCTCCATAATAACTTGTATTTTAGTGGCAGCAGTAGTGTTCGATGGGTGTGGGCAGTATATGGTTTTGTGGCTTTAATAATAGAAATATACCTGGTTGAATCACCTTAAGATTTTTGTGATTCTGTTTTCTTCAAGGAGATCCTCAAGAAGACAAAAAAAATTTGGGTGTATGTATTGAACTCAAAATATTTAAATATCTGGCCGTTTCAGCCTCATTTTAATATTAGGCTTCCTACAGACTGTACATCGCTCCTTACCGGTCGGCTGCTGTTTCGAGAAACCAAGTTTTGTGTTTGTTCTTCACTGCTGTCCCACAGGCAAGTTTCATCACTCCAACTCTAATTTCCATTAAAAAAAGGTGAAATAAAGAGAGAAAAGCAATTGAGTGGCAGCTTACTGTTAAGGATTCACTTCGAAAAAAGTTTAAAATTACATCATACTTAAAGTGCACTTACTCCAAAACTAAACACGACAGGCAATGTACGTACGTATAAACGTAATATTGAGACGCGTTTGTGCAACCATTGTGGAAGTGAAAAAGCAATAAGTATTCAGTATTCCATGTTTGTGTTTGTAGCCTTAGTTATCCAGCATACAGAGCGCATGCACTACATTACATTGTCATATTTGTCCTGTCCAGCTGTAAAAATTTTTTTGACACTATCTCATAAACAGCACGGTTTTCGAAAATAAACTTATTGGACATAAAAAGTGTATTTTGATTTTCTCTACAACTTGAAATGTTTCTCATTCTGAGAAGAAATGAGCAAGATATGATCATAAATGTACATCATTCTTCATGTAAAGTACCCGTTATTCTTGTAAGATTATAGTGAAACTTGAATTTTGTCGACAGATTTTAGTAAAACACTCAAATATCAAATTCCATGAAAATCCGTTCAGTCGGAGCCGTGTTGTTCCACGTGGACGAAAGGATAGACGGAAGGACAGAGAGAGACAGAAAGAAAGGAAGACAGACAGACAGACAGACAGACAAGACAAAGCCAATAGTCGCTTTTCGCAGTTTTTGCAAACACACCTAGAAAGGTTAGCTGAGGGTATATTGATCAAAAGCAATATTAATAACCTTTTCGGACGTGTATCTTTTTAGGCTAGCACATTTCCAATAAGAGTTTAACTATTTGAAGCAGGAAATTAGTGTAAATAATATAGTTTTACACAAATGAAACACAGTTTCTATCTTCCAGGAAACACACTATTTCTGTGTTACAAGGAACAATCTGCTACTACTATTATCTCGGTGTTTGTTCTTAGAATTAGTGAAAGAAAATTTAGTAAAAGCTGTGTGGAAAAATTGCGGATTTCCTGTGTATTAAAAAGATGAAGAAATTTTGTAATTTCTTGCGTATTTCCCTTCTTCATTGTCGCTAAATGTTTATTTCGATTTGTCGGTGAATGACAGAAGAGTTTAGTTGCGCTTATGGCGACTCAGGTATCACTTAATAACGAGATATCTCGGTCTTTTTGTGGGAAGTTTGAATATCGTTTTATACTTACAGCAACAAATGCTGATCCGGTTGAGCTCTTTACTGTCTAACAAAATCCATTATTTCGTAGACTTTAGTTAGAACCTTACTGATTACTCTTTTGTCTCAGGCTGCGTGTATAGGATGATAACAATTAAAGAGGGTTGAATCGACGTAGGTTGATGGTTTTCCAACCTCCTCATTCCACATCCTCACCCTTTTTCATCATCGTTCTATCTCTCTTTTTCTCCACCTCGCCTTTTTTTTAAACTCTCTTCTACTTTTCTGCTGAAAAATTGTTTTTCATTATCCTGACCGGGTTTGAATTCCCGTGTGTCAGTCACAAGCCTGACTATGGGACAGATTTAATTACATGCGACTAGGAGCTACTTTGATTCGAGACCTCCTCTCGTCACCGTGAAGGAAGCCTTCCTACTCCCCTGGGAGGTAGGGGTGGGAGGTAGGTCACATCAGCCATCAGTTCTAAATGTTTTTTTAAACCGGCTGCTAGTTTTTTCTCCCCGTGTTTTGTACAGTCTTCGTCAGAGGTGTTGAGACAATTTGATATTCCCAGTTAGATTAAGGAATATTGGCCACTGTGTTTGTCACACCTTATTAGAAATTGACTACATCTATTGACCAAAGGAATACGCTATGAAGTAGGTATTTGAAATGATGACGGAAGTATATTTAGGTTTCAAAAGCTCATGTGTATTAGATAGGCCTCAAATATATTCTTGCAATAAATCAGCAGTTTCAGAAAGAGTTACATAATTACATAGAATATATTCACAAAAACTGGACGACAGAAATCCTAGCAGTAGTGTAGGAGGTCATGACTGTACATTGACAAGACTTTGGTACTACGGGAGAGGAGGTTAGAGGGAAGGAAGGGGCTTTAGGAGTAGGGTGAAGTCGCAAGATAGCTAACGTGACGGTGATTTTCCAAATTACGTCTTGGATTGAAAACGAAAAGAAGAGGAAGAAAAATGAAGTAAACGAATTGAAGAACTGAGACAGACATCAGGACTTAAAGCAGCTAAGTGTCTCAAATGTAAGGGGAGGATAGTAAAGGGGATGAACGGTCTCACGAGGATTTTAAAAACAGGAAGGAATGAGAAAACAGACTAACTTGAAGGTTTCTTTTTTTAAAAAAAGAAGTTTTCTTAACAGAAAAGGCAAAAGCTTATAAGAGTAGGTTATAAAAAGAATTATCTACCTTGACTTTTACCCTCAGCTTGCTTTCTGGACTATGTTAAGTTTTCAGCTTTACGTAAATGAAGGGGAAGATGAGAGAGAGGGATGGACAGAAATGCTGGAAGTAAGTAGGAAGAGGAAGAAAAGTTTCGAGTGAAAACTTTTAGATCTAAAAGCATATGAAAAAATTAAGGTCCATATTGGTGTGAAATATTTATGCTACGTAAGAGCTGTGGCATGCACTTGTTATTACCATTCTAATAACGAGTCGAGTGCTTCAAAGTGTTTCTTCTTTCATCTCTCTTTTATAAAAAATGAGCAAGACTTTCCCTTTTAAAAAAAAAAGAAAACTTGGCCAATTCTTTTACTAAACAGCGAGAAGACGATGATTGTAGAAGTTTTCGTATTCAGCATTATTCAAGAAAAGAGACCAAATCGCAATATAACATTTCTACATAAAACATACATATTCTCTGATATGATGTACGAATATCAGTTTGTGATTGCATAATATGCATTTTATCACAACAACGATCCTTTAACATGTGTTTCTGAAGTATTTGGTTATAGTCTGGTCGAAAAGAGGGCACAACTCTCTGGTGTGCTGACTTATAATTTGGCGAACAATGCATTAGAATTTCCAGAAAAATATCATTTTTGTACAATTTACGAATTTCCCGTGTTTCTGCTTTCCTAGTCGGTTTAACTCACAGGAAGTTCAACGTCTCCTTATCCTGTCTATAGCTATCTTGCTCAAAATTAGAACTTCTATTTCAGTCCTTTCCATTGACGTGTTTTTCTGGAATCCTGCTTTATTGAATTCAATAAAAATATTATGATTAGCTGCTTATTTCTTCGCCGAGAATTATACATCCTTTTCCACTTTTCTGTACACATTTTATCGCTGTAACCTCTTAGCTTGTTAATAAATTTAACACTCATAAGTCCGTGCTTCGCTAGTATATTCGCGGAGTACAACCAAAAAGATGTGACGTTTCTCAATTCATTTATTTCTGTAAAATGCTCTACATGTTTCAGACGGGTTTTCCATCCATCATCAAGAGAGCTCAAAACTGCACACACAGCGTCAGGTGTTTGTCAGACCAATCTGCTACTGCTCTTCAAAATGTGAAGAAATATTGCATATTTTTAACATTTCTAGGTCCGTGCAATGCTAATATATTCTCAGAGTACAACCAACAAGATGCGACTTTTCTTAATTTATTTATTTCTGTAAAATGCTCTACATGATTCAGACGGTTTTTCCGTCCATCATCAGGAGCTCAAAACTGAACATACAGAGTCAGGTATCTGTCAGACCAATACGTGACGCTGTATTGCAGTTTTGAGTGCTTGATGATGGACGGAAAAAACGTCTGAAACGTTTAGAGCATCTTACAGAAATAAATGAATTGAGAAACGTAGCATCTTGTTGGTTGTACTCTGCGAAGTTGTTAATAACTTCTGGCTCTTGACCCAGTCTTCGCTAAAACAAAAAATAGAAGCTTTTCCTCAAATTTTTAAAGTTTATTCCTGAAGAGGAATATAGACCCGGTTCCGGAAATTTCGGCCCTCTGCTCCGAAGTGGCAAAGTTAATCTTTCGAGATTTTTTTTAGTCGACAAGGAAACTTCAAATCATGTTTGTAAAATTTTAATTGCGTTTTTATTGATTTTGCCTAGATGTCTGATATTAATAAGCAGTAGTTCTTCTTAGCCGTAACTATAAAGACATGTCCTCTTTTTTAGAAGACTGTATCTAAATGTACCGAATTTAATATAAGTTAATAATACTTCTTTCCTAGCACCAGTTTACAAGATAAAGCTTTTTCTTTAACAAAAAAATATGTTGTGTTCATCATTCTATATATATATACACAGAATCTCTCTTCAGTTCTCTTGAAACTGTGTTAGATTAAACTTCCCAAGACCGTTCACAATCGTAGTGCAATAATGAAGCCCTGTGTCCCTTACTATTACCGCGAAAATATGGATCTTCCTTTCCACTTTAAAAGATTTTACAAGGAATTGGAAACCGAAACTTTCAAAGGTGGTGAATTTTCTATTTGAAAGTAAAAACAGCCGAACCTGATGCAGCTCGAAGTGTATATTAATGCAGGTAATTCAGAATTACTCTGAAATAGAAAAGGTAGACCTCCAATTCGGATTTAAAAGATTGATATCTGATTTCATTCCCATTCAGAATTTCCCATTATCAGCCACAAGAATCAGATATGACGTAATGCCATTTCGAAGTGGAAAAAATTAAACCTCACGTATTATGAATTCGAAATTAAAAGAACTAAGTATGGCATAGGCTCAATTCGAGGTTAAAAAATGAAATAGGGAAGTCTCAATTACAAATCAAGGTAATTATATCTTATAAATATCCATTTGAATTCAAGAAATAAATCCGATGCTGCCACCGCTCGAAATTAATACCAACAAATCAGATGCATTTTCGACACCAACCTAAAAAGTATACAATTTAGGCTTCACGTATTTAAAATTAAAACAATTAAATATGACGTAGTCTCCATTTAAAACACGGTAAATGTTACTTGTGAAATGTGAACATAACGGTGTCAGTTATAGCATAATTTCCGCTGTAAATGCATAGAATAGAGAATTTCCTTTTTTCGCAGAATTCACAAGGAATACTGAACTAAAAATAACATGACAAAAATTGTAAATTCAGATAATATATTTATTTTATTCAACAGTTCTAAAAATCGAATTTCAAGTGTTCTTATTCTGAACCACATTTATTAGATGTAGGACGATCCAGTCTGACAAAGACTCGATTGACTTGTTTGTATCTTGAATATTAAGTGTTCTGTCTATATTTAAGAGGCCTGATTTCCAAAAATTAGAAGACAAAGCAGAGAGCCAAATAATACTTCTCTTATTAAAAATCGGAAATTTGTCTGCTCGTAAATCTGTAAAAATCACACTATATGTATTATCAAGTATCCCGTTTAGAAGTTTTACTAATTTGGATTTCAAATCCATTTACCCTGAGGCCTAAATCTCGTTAGTTTCCTTATGCCCTTACTGGTTACAAAATTTCTCGTACTGCACAGCATTATTGACAAGGGCAGTACTACGGGTTCCTCCAACAAGCAGGGAAGACAAATTCTAAGCGCTGAAATCTATCTCTTCTCCCTCTCCCTCTCTCTTCCAGCAAACATATTCAGCAGTAGGGCGCGTTTTGATATATTCTGGTTGTGGTGGTAATACATAAAGCTCGCTGGCTGCCGCCTAGGCAGTAAAAGCATAGACTGACCGTAAATTACTACCCTCTTGCAAACCCACACTTAGCACAGCGTAGATTACTAACGGTACGTCTTGCATTCAAGTGTTTATTGTGAATATTTTAGCCTCTGGAATTAGACAGAAGCACAGCACCTAGGCTAGTAAAAAACAGCTGTTATGCAATTAAATAATTGCAGAAGTGCCCTAGCGAAGAGGACAGTAATTGTATACTAAGTGGTTAGTTGCTTCGTCAATGGCATTCCTCTGTTCAAGAGTATGCTTCATTCTTCTGTTTCGTGAGGTAGTTTGCATTTCAGCTGTTTTAGAAGTAAAGGTTAAGGCCCATATTTCCTAAGATGTCTCTCTCTCTCTCTGTCTCTCTCTCTCTCTCTCTGCCGTGTGTCTTTGTGATTATTCCGCTGCTTTCGTGTAGATTAATTAGCGTCAGATTGGATGGATTTTGGCGAGATCTGTTGCATATGAACTTTAAGGAACAGAATTGTTCTTGTGTTTCGCGATTAGGCCCTTGCAACAATATTTGCATTACTTTATCCTATACAACTTTTGAGAGGTTTCTGTGGTAAATAACTTAGACAGCGAAGTTATGACTTCGTGCAGTCTGTTCGGTTGTTACATAAATTACTTTCGCTTCCGTATCTTATTGTAAAGTTGAGATAAGAGTTGTTTTCAAGGTGCTGGTACTGTACCTATGTCACAGACTGTACGTTTAATAACACAGAACACGATGTATTTCTGTAGGCTTGGCTGAGTGAAGAAAGCAGTTAGATGAAACGTTCCTGTTACAACAAGCTCGTCGATTTAATTTTATATAATGTCTAAGGAAAACAGTTAGCAATTAAAACCTATCAGTTATCGATCAGGCTTTTTATCGTTTTTTTTTCTTTAAACAAATCTTTCATAATCATTAAACAGACACAAAAATATGTCTGTAATTGGTTTCTATGACCTCAGTACAAAATATCTCTTTGTGCCCTACCATAGTTGGCGAAATATTTATATTTAGTTTATAAAAATAAAGGGGGACCGCGGTAGCCCGGTGGTTAAGGTGCTGTGCTGCAAATTTGAAGGTCGCTGGTTCGATCCCAGCTGGTGTCAGTGGATTTTTCATTGACATAAAATCCTTCCGATCGCACTATGGCTCTGGGGTCGACTCAGCCTCTAACAAAAATTAGTACCAGGAGTATTTCCTGGGGGTAAAGGCGGCTGGTTCTTACGGCTGACAACGTACCACCATACTGTGCCGTTGTCACGAAATCTGGTAGCCTTAACTTTCTGGAACCCTCTGGGCCTGTCCAGGCCTGTAATGGGACTGCTTTACCTTCATAAAAATAAAACTGGACCTTGGAAAGTGTAGAGCATTTGGTATACTACTGTTTTCCCCAAAGGCCTGTCACTTATATTTGTTTGCTGCAGGTATAAATGGCCATCAGAAATGCTTCAGATAAATGTTCTAGATTTTAGAAAAAAAATATCGCCACCCCAATCTAATAAAACAACACTTTTAAATGTACGATTCTGAGAAAAACAAGCACGAAAAATCTGAGCCATTTTTATATAACAACGTATGCGCAGAAATTGCATACAGATATAAATTATCTATAAGCCTGAACCATCCTACACGTTTCAGCATAAATCGCCTTCCTCGGGGGACGTCAATACAATTAATATATAATATTCGTGTATCACAATGTACATGTACAGTGTTACAAATTTGTAACAGTAGCTGTGAGTAAAATAATGTGGGTATTGTGGCTGTATGTTGATACAAACTTCGTTAAAGTCACTGATTTTTACTGGCGTGTTTCTTAGGATGACATTTTGATGATGCAAAGTGTAGGAGGGTTCATGTTGATAGATAACTTTTGATGTTAAACGATTTATGTGAATATAAATTGTTTCAAGCACAAATCTTGCAATACTTTAACTTAAATATGAACAATTTCAGTTATTGATAGAATTATAATGGTACTTTGTTTGGCAGAAGGAAACATGGTGATGTGTGTGTGTGTGTGAGAGTGTGTGTGTGTGTGTGTATGTGTGTATGTGTGTGTGTATGTGTGTATGTGAATATGTGTGTGTGTGTGTGAGAGTGTGTGTGTGTGTGTGGTGTGTGTGTGTGTGTATGTGTGTATGTGTGTGTGTATGTGTGTATGTGTGTATGTGTGTGTGTATGTGTGTATGTGTGTATGTGTGTGTGTATGTGTGTATGTGTGTATGTGTGTGTGTGTATG
>Ga0123357_10008623_pt1 | contig 12760 bp, 11 predicted proteins | sample TergutEmb28metaG_FD_89873 | JGI IMG/M metagenome (GOLD analysis project Ga0123357, IMG submission 89873) | Embiratermes neotenicus P4 segment gut microbial communities from Petit-Saut dam, French Guiana - Emb289 P4 | ecosystem: Host-associated > Arthropoda: Insects > Digestive system > Gut ... | reverse complement strand
TTTTTATATCACTCTTTTTATTACATATTAATTTAGATGTTTAATATAAAGATGTTAAAAAGAGATATCAATATATATATATATATATATATATATATATATATATAACAACAGAGCTACAGAACTAAAAGCCTGTGTAAAATCAATAAAAAATGTGACCTTTTATTAAGTTCTTCACAACATCCATTTTTAGAGCATGCACAATCAGTGGGAGAACAGCTACATTCTGCTACAATAACAGAATCATCTCAACTACCACATACACAACTGCTAAAATAAAATCGTTTTAATGCACTAACAGAACTGTATACAGTATACAGCCACAATGTGTGTATACAAAAATATCTTAGTCATCTCATTATTTATTCATGTATTTTTTTATTTGTGTGTTAATAATTCTATCAGCATATGAAAGTACAGTAGGGTCTCATTTTATGACAGTTACGTTCTCGAATATTTGGTTGTAAATCGAATCGTCTTAAAACGAATACTATTTAAATGGTTTAAATTGAGATAGGTTCATGGGCCAAACAAATAAGTCAAATAATTTTATAATTTACAATATTTCTTTACATTATGACATCCAATTTTAATTGAATGAATTAAGCATATAGAAAAATACACAGATGATTGAAAAAAAAAAATGGCAGTCACTCTTTGTTTTGTTGAAGAAGGACCAGACTGTGGTTCAGAAGACATAAAGAAAGAATGTAACATCAACTGTTTTGATTTTTTCTTCTTTTATGTCTTTTTGACAGATGTCATGTGTGGAAAAATCACAGTAAACTTAAAAGAACTGCACTAAAATAGAAAAAGATGAAACACATGCACATCAGAAAAGAGCCAGAAGCACACTAAGTACAGAAAGGACACTTCACTTGCGACAGTGGTGCACCACAAGTCAGGAGTGTTCGGTGCGACGCAACAAGGGTCGTAAAAGGAGACCCTACAGTACATACTGCAGTGTCAAATGTTAAAATGAACTGATGACTGAATACAGAAGAAAGGGGCTGTGGCTTGTTTCAAAGTACTACCTGGCAAATGCCTGGAAGACATGCAGCAAACCACACAAAACCTCAGGCAGTATAACCATTGTTCCAGCCATGAGACATAATGCACATATTACAAATACAGGTAAAACCATTTGCCTTAAGCCAACTCACTGTGTTGAAAGAATGCACAAAAATAAAGAACTTACTTCTGCATCAGTAGGAGTGGGCCCCATCTTATCTCTGATATTATCATTGCACTGCATGATGCATCTTTGTAATCTGTTCTGAAAAGAGAGTTTCTGTGTACTTCACTATGAAGGAAACTGGAAATTATTATGTTTGAAGAAGATATTTAGGAGTATATGTTCTCATGCCATGCTACAGGAGTTTGGGAAAGTCATCAAAACACAAAGTCAGGCTGTACATTTACACAAGTCATCTTTACATGAATGACTGGCTACCTGTCACCCCTCCACAAATTTTGACAAGTATGCTAGTTACAGTCTGAAATTAAACCACATTCCCAATTATGTGCAGACATCCCATAATATTGCAACAACTTCAAATTTTTAGACATATTACTTTTTAATTCATCCTACTTTATCATGAAATGAAATACATTTATTGTGTTGTGGTTTGTACTTGACAGGGATCTGTGCCCATGTTAATACAAGGTTCTTGCTGGGTATAAATACCCCATGTATGTACATATATTTCACTACTCAGTCAGCAGTGCTACCATCACTCCGGCATTACAATTTCTTACGGCCCACCAAAACTGATCTTAATTTCTCATTGTTCTCCGATAGCCTCCCACTTTAGCTGTGTTTTATTTTCTTCATTTTCCCATTGCCATCTAAATGTTAACAGGTACTGTCCAGTATTTTTCAACTCCATTACATTTGTACATGTTAATCCTTTCCTACAGGTTACATTCTTATTCATACTCAACCACTTACTACATACAAGTTCTTCTCTCCACCTTTTCATTTCAGCATATTTTAAAAATATATGTTTTGCAACCTCCCCCTGCAACAGAGAAGGCATATTTTTCTATTTAGACCCACTTCTAGTCATTTATAACTTCCAAATCCCTGCTTTCAGTCACATATTTTTTCTTCTCTCATTTCGTGTAAAGCTCTCCACTCATTTTTTGGCCTGCAATACACAATAACATAACAAGAACCAGTAATGTTACATGTCCCCATAAACAAATAGCTCATCAGTTTTCAAAACTGCTTCAGTGTTCCATCTCGACTATGCCACAAAAAGGGTTAAAAACTTTTCCTGATCTGTGATGTGTCCACAGGCAACATAGCACCGTGTCATGTGCAACATGTTTTCCGCAAGCTACGGGTTGGGCAGGCATACCCTGCACTGTACGTTTAAGTAACGTATACGTTTCAACTTACTTGTAAATGTTCGAACTCGCCTTGAACATATTTCTGTGCGTTATTTAGGGGTGCAGAACAATTTTCAACACACTGATGCACACGTTCTATAGACAGGGTGCCATTATCACAGCAGTTGGCAGCACAGCGATGCATATCGGCCTGAAATTAAAAACGGAAATTCTAAAGAATATGCACCAATTAAGGTGAAAAGAACTGCAAAATGTTCAATACGCTTCAAAAATATACTTTCTCCAGGACCAACCACATAATTACCTGCATTTTTCGCAAACAAAGTTTATCAATTTCATTAACCATACTTGTCATTGCTTCTTCCACACGTGTCCTTTGCTCATCAACCATTTTCCAAATAAAAAGAATACACAAGTATTCCAGTGAATTATCTCCGACAAACAGCGGTTCCAAATTACTCTACACAAACACAGTGGCCATAAATACTGGCACCAGTGAGACAACAAATTTTGTTTCGTTGTATAACAGATATACACTTCGAGATAACGTGAGCTTGGAGATAACCGAATACTTACAACCCATGCTCCGCAGGTTGCGTGTATAACGGTATTATGTCCGAGCCCTAGTCTCATTCGACGCGTAACACGTCCATTCACATCGCGCACATAGATCATGGATCTGCGTAGATGATCTGTGGGCACAACTAATGGCACGGATTAGAGATCAGACTCATGGTATCACGTGCTCTTATCCGTGCTACTGAATAAGCCACGTTGCGACAAGCAACGTCTGCCGGCAACACTGCACTGGGCGACCTATCGTACAGTCTTTTACACATGTCTTGTCCACACTGGAACTGTTCAGAAAATTAACATGCTGTAAGTAAATTAAAACCCATGTAGTTAGTAACTCCGAGGTTATAACATATCTTCAGTGCGATGCGAACAGGGATATATATATATAATGATACGATAACGCTACAGTGCTACCTTAACTAAGTTCTCACATTACTGAACGCCACGGCAAGGCGGTCGGTAAGAACACCAACTACTAGTCTACCCTCAAGTTTTTCTGCACCGATAGTGCGTTGATCTGCATTACTCGTAGTGCTGATACACACTGATAGCGAAAGGATACTGTACATATTTATAATCCTGTCTCCCTTATTCAAGTATGTCGGTGCCTGTGCCACCATCAAAGAATATTATTATAATAATGATTTACGTGATGTGTATCTGGTATAAATCTACCAACGTTTTTGCAAATACAAATCGCCGGTCACAGCAACTTAATACACTACCTACTAGCCTTCATTGTAGTATGAGCTCATACGCTGGCCTCTAAAATGTACTTCTGCATCACTGCACATGCCACATTTTGAGTTGGTAGCAATTTCAATATCCATGCAAAGCCAGAAAAACACAGGCCATCCAAAAATGACTTGCAATTAAATCCATCTCCTAACAACTTGTATGTTTTCCCAGTGTTTAGGTATAGTACTGTGTTTGGTTTCTTAAGATATGCTGTAACTGATTTTCACTAAACGTTTCTGGAAATGTGATTTCATAATATTTCTACACATTATGACTTCTGAAAAAAATAATTTGAAAACAATTCAAATTGCAACACGTCACTCCTGTTTAAAAATTGATAAGCCAATCACCCATCACACCACCACGAGTCATCCTCAGGTCACAAAAGAAATAATCTACACATATAAAGGATAGCTGTAAAAATATTTAATAAATTCATGAACAGCCATGAAGGTGTAATCAACCAGCCTGAAAAGTATGTGATACACTAAACACACCATAAAAAATTAGTTGTCACAAAGAACCTTGGATTTGAATGGATTCAACACAAAATGGGGTCAAGCGCATAGGTCTTATAATACAGTAATGAACCTGTGATGAATTTTGACAAATTGAGGTGGACTCTGCTCCATGAAATTATCTGCACATTAAATAAACATCACTGGATAGCTTGCTGTTAGTTTCAACAGATTACTTTACTCATTATAGCAGTGTAAATCACACAATAGTTTCTTCAGTTGTCTTTTGGAATATGACATTTGCTACAGAGATACTGCACATCAATATTTAGGCAGGGCCTGCTGCCTCCACTTCACATCCCCACTACTTAATCACAGTCTACATTCTGCATTGATCAAACATTTCATCCAATGGCCAATTACATTAATGCAGTTTTCCTAGACCTAGCAACATATGTAAGCTTGTGGATTGTGCACATCAGAAGTTTAATGATTTTAACACCATGACCCCAGCTTTACTCTCTTTCTCCCCCCACACCCATAGCGCTGCAGCCCACTGCTTGCAACAGCTCCTCAGTCTTGAGGTTTCTACATCAGACATGAGGCACCACAGTTGGTAGGATTCCTCTGGGTGAGTGATCAGCTCATCGCACAGACTTCTACCTGACAACACACAACACCCACAACAGACAAACACTAATGCCCTTGGTGGGATTTGAATCCACAATATCAGTACATCAGCGACTGCAGACTGATGCCTTAGAACGCAAAGCCACTGGGATTGGTTTTACATAACTAATGGTCTATATAAATACAAAGCACCAATTCCATGTAATGGAATACATTGTGTGATGAAAGCCTGAGCTTCCAGTAGCACATACAGCACTGCATTGTTGCCTTCCACCATGCCTGATTCCATCCAGCAGTGCTCCACTAGGAGAAAAGAAAGGGACTATGACACGCAAGTTTCATTGTAATTTGTCACCAGCAAGGAGCATGAGTTAGGTGGGGAATGTAGCTCAAAACAAGTAAGAGTGGCACACTGCTGTGTACACAATAGTAATGAACCTTCACTATCAGCATAAGGAAGCATTTGGGTGAGGTATAGGAACTGACTTCACCATCAAATCAGCATATTCCATTAACCTCCAACTGCTGTGTAGGATGAAGTTATACCACACATGCACTGTCAGTCTCATTTAAATGTGCATCAAACTTCCTACAACAAAAACAGATTACACCATTAATGGTGTTCCATAAACTCAAATGTCCATAGGCAGTAATAAATAAAAGACAAACACCACTAACTCTTTTCTTCATGGAACTATTAACAATCTCAGAAAAAACATGAATACAAAGTACAAAAGCAGTATCAGCTAACCTGTCTTTAAATGAATGGTAAGAGTCACAAATTACGTTTGCAACACTGTAGGTAGAAGTACAGTCGTCCATAATATCTTCAGGTCACAGTACAACTGTCGCTTCACACAGACCTTTTGCATCTTAAAATTACTGATTCATCAAAATTACTGCAATACACTTTTTTTTTTCCTGTGTCACTGTGGCCCAATGCAGGCCATGGCCTCCTCATTCTAGAGGTTACTAGATCACACACGACGACGCACCAGTCGGTAGGACTCTTCTGGACGAGTGATCAGCTCGTAGCAGAGACCTCTAACTGACAACACACAACACTCACAACAATCATCCATGCCCAGGGTGGGATTCGAACCCACAATCTCAGCAGGTGTGCGGCCGTAGACCTACACCTTAGGCCACGTGGCCACTGCGACCAGCACTGCTATACACTACTCAATAAATTTCAGGCAAAGGAATCATTATAACTGTAAAGAAAAACAGTGAAATTGGAGTCATGTGTAGTTCTATAATGATGCTAAAACTAATTTTACAGAGGCAAAGTTTAAACAAGTAAAATGTTCGTGAAAACAGTTTACTGGTAAGCACAAGCTTCAGAAGCATGACAAGATGACCCTGTGAAAAATACCATGGTCTTATATTTAACAATGTATTGGTTCTATTAACAAAAATCTCACAAATTCACATTTATGATACATGCCTACAATTTACTTAACATCATTTTCCAAGTCAGACCTTCAGAAATACTGCTGTTCACACAAATGCATACAGCAGACCAATCTCTTGTGTTGGGTTGTGCATCACAGTTTCACTTATTCACAAAATTATTGTAGCAACCCTTGTGTGTCACAGTTCGCTTTCCACACATACTCGTGGTCAACCTTATGTAGTAAAACACAAACGGCCACTATGCATACAAGCCTCACTCAGCAGCTACCTAGATACTGTACGGAACACCATTACTTCAACGGAACTTCCCATGGTTTTTCGAAACTGAACTTCCCACGGTTTTTTAAAAGTAACTGCCGTCTGCATGTTTCAGTTATGTCTGGCAAGTGAGACAAATGTGCTGAATATGAGGACAAGGATAAGAAGGAGTGGAAAGGGATCTCTCTGCTACAGAAATTGTAAGTGCTGGGTTCAAGTTGGACAGAGGAACGAGTTTTTTTTTTAAAGCTTTCCTCTCCATGCATTTTTGCGGTTAGTTGCGTCTTTTTTTTCCACCTAAATGCACATAATATGTTAAATACATGTATTTATAACCAATTACCTCCTACATGTTTTGGTGTTTGTTAGACCATCTTCAGAGAGACCACTCTGTTACTTGCTCAAAAACTGTTATGTCTTTTGCAATGTTGTTACATAAGTTGTGCAGTAACATGTTATATATACCATTTTTTAAATATATAATGCTGTTATGATGTTGAAAACAATGTATATTTCATCTTTCTGTATCTTAAACACCTTAAAAATGTTAGTTAAAATCCTTAATGGTAGCACAATATCTGTATCTTAAAAATTTTAGTGAAAACTGTGCCTTTTAATATGAATTTGGCCATGTATGTGCTAATCGTAATCAGCTATTTTTGGGTCGGTAATGGTGTAGAGACCTTGAGAGGACCCCATTCTATAATCAAATATAAATCTATCATTTACCCTCTGATTCACCCTGTTTTTGTTTTTCCTCTATCTTGACTTGCTGCATAGTGTATCATTTATTTCTGTCAGCCTGTCCACTATATATCACTGGCAGTGAATGGATTCATTCTTTGTATCATTGTGTATGGAGGGTTAATGTCTATGGTGTGTTGCTCTTGGATTAATAGTCCTCGTTACTGGAATGTTTATATGTAAAATATTTCCCAACAGTTCATTCTCTTTCCTTTCTGACATGTTTTCAGTAGTTCCTTAGTGTGTAGTATGTTTCCATATTCATGTCTATTGTTTAAGATGTGTACTACATAGGCTGACTTAGGATTGTTGTTTTTGATGAAACTAAGGTGCTCATTAAATCTGGTTCTTACACTTCTATCTGTCCAGCCCTCCTGGCACTACATCCTCCTATATCACCACTCACATCATTGGGACAACATAACCGCGCCTCTTGGGCGTCCCAACCTCAGAAGTCGGTTACACTTCTGCCATGCCCAGGAGGGAAGACCACAAAGTCCACAAGGACATGTGGGAGCATTGGGGGGGGGGACCAACAAATTCTATCTGTCCTATGTATGCTGAACTGCATATTCTCTCCATGTTAATTTGGAAATTATTTTTTGGAATTGGTCTTGTGTATTCTGCAATCTACTGAATAAGGTGTTAGTGGTTGGGTATGCTATGTTTCAGTTCAGTGTGCCTGAAGATTTTACAGCACAACCTCTGTAACAACAATACAAAAAAGCAAATAGTTTTTGAGCAAGAGCATGTAATGGAATGGTCCACCTGAAGAGGCAGAGGCACACTTGGCTGAGGCACTGTGTACAAGCCGGAAGGTCATGGGTTCAATTCCTGATGGATATCATTGGAATGTTTCATTTACACAATCCTTCCGGCCACACTATGGCCCTGGGGTTGACTCGGCCTCTAACAGAAATGAGTACCAGGAATATTTCCTGCGGCGTAAAGGCAGTCGGTGCATAGGGCTGACAACCTTAACACCTTCATGTGCTCAATGTCTTGAAATCTGGGAGCCTCGACCTCATGGAACCCTCAGGACCTGTCCAGGCCTGTAATGGGATTGCTTTACCTTTGCTTTTTTATCTCCGTAATGATGGTATAACAAACACTGAAACATGTAGGAGGTAATTGGTGATAAATATATTTAACATAATATGTGCATTTAGTTGGAATAAAAGAAGTGAATGAGGGGAAGAGATTACTGTGGTTGGACAATATCTTCTTCTTCCATTGGCTCTACAATCCATTGTGGGCTTTGGCCTGTCGAATAATGCCCTTCCATTTTTCCCTATCTGCCACCAACTCTCTCCATCTTCTCATTCCCAGCACTTGAAGATCTCTTTCTACTTCCTCTTTCCATCTTTTCCTGGGTCTTCCCCTTCTTGTCATCCCTTCCAGTTCTTGAGTGAAGATCTTTTTGTGCACCCTATCCTCCTCCATTCTCTCTAGGTGACCTAACCAGCTTATTCTTTGCCCTTTTATCCATTTTACTACATTTTCTCCTTTGCTCATCTCTTCTAGTTCTCGATTTGGGTTGGACAATATGGACATATCAATGAATCAATCTGTTGTATCAAGAAAAATCAAGAATGCTGAGGGAAGCATTAAGGCCAGTGAAAAAAATTTCATCTAAATAATGACCCCTTCCTTGGGTGTGGGGGTAAGGACAAAAAGACATGTACAAGAAAGAAAAAAAGAATGAAGTTCATGTATCTCTACACCAAGTATTAATCTCCTCCTCCGCCATGCACTTTGTGTTGTTCTGTGACTGACAATTTCGGCAAGAAACACAAACATCAATGCAATAAATGTCAACACAAATTTTTTTCATTAATTATCTATGCATACCACATTTCACGCTTCTTTGGTTCCCCCCAAAACTTATTTTTCCCATATGATCTTCATTTTGCACAATACAGTTTGACCACATGTGGGATTTATCAAGTGAATGACGAGGGTTTGCTGCACTTCCCTTCAAAACTGTGCATTTGAAATACATGCTTTACTCCTGTGCTTGTTGTGAAGACATTTTATTATTCCTGTATGACATGCCACCATATTTAAAAAAGATTTTCATTTTCGTTTATTAAAATTGCTTTTCCAGTATTACATCACAATATATATTTTTCTTTGTTACTCTGTTCTATTTTCAGTTTTGATACATTCTATTACTCACCCAAAAACAATCACTAAAGGAGGGAAACTGTAATATTCTTGGGCTGGCTGGCTTGCAAGTCTTCAACAAGGGGAATAAAGATGAACTTAAGAAGACCACATGCACTAATTTGAACTCTATATAAAATTATTCCATTCTCTAGTCAAACAAAACTCAAACCCCCTCCCATACAAACAATTCCCTCATTGCAAGTATCAGCAAGCCACCAATTCCCTCCCACCCCCTTTTGTTGATATTCTCTTGCAGAATAAAATTCAATCTCTCATAATTATCTGACCTTCCAGTCAGTGTTAATGTCTCTTTGCCAAGTTATTCTATAAATTTGTTTCATAACTTCTTAAGAAAACAAATGAGTATAATAAATTAATTTAACAACACCAACAACTGATTTTCCTGCCTTACACAAAACGAAGAAACATTCATCAATATCAATAATCTGTGTAGTGAAAATAGATGTTAATGATGTGAAAGAGTAAGCCAATGTACATACTGTCATTTTGCTAAGAACTTGTATCCAAACACTAGTCATGATCCATCCTTCGTCACTTCTTCAAAAAAAACTACTATAAATATTTGCTGAATTCCATTTTAAATAATGAACTCTCCATAGCATTGCAGGTAAAGATAAAAGTACAAACAAGGGATTACGGCATTTTTATATGAATAATAAATGAGTGTCACAACCCCTGCCATTTTTCAATTAAAGGGCCAAAGTAACAGAGGCAACATTACAAAAGAAATCATTACCACATGCCTTCAAAAACTGCACCAATATTTGTAAGACTTTAACAATACAACAAGAGAATATACACCACCCTGGAAAATACTTCAACTGCCTACAGCTAGTCTCCATCTTCCTCAAAGTGCATGACATACAGTATAGTGCCACAAGCTAGCAGTCTGGCAACAGCTGTCATTTACAAAACAGTGATTTCAAAACCAAAACATCAGTCCTCCTAGCAAGCAGAGGAGTATACTGTATAGGACAGAAATGGGACAGTAATTTAAGGATTTTACACCTTAAACAATGGGCCCACTTGCTTCGTATTTAAAGGGTTAAGTTGTACAAAAATTCCAAACGGATATATGGACAAGCATGTGCCAGAACTGACAAACTAACATGGCAACAACTAGTGATAATGGAATGCAATTTGGCTTTTAGCCAACATGGTTCCTTAAAAAACAATGAACCAAAACATCTAATTTCTCATACATAGGTGCTGCTGTGTTCTACACAGAGGACAACAGATAGGTTAACAATTAGAGCAATATTCCAAGACGACATCTCATTCAGTATCAATTTGGAATTCTTGACAAATCATGTTGAAAATATTAACATATTTCACAAATATGATCACAGTTGGTAGAAGAAACTATTTAAATATGTAACATATACGTGTAGGATGGAACCAGAACAGTGACAATAGTATTCCAGACTTATAGAAATGCACCTACATGAGGAAAGGAGGTCAGGATGTGGCAAGATTTCTTTACAAATACTGGTGCTTACAGGATGTCACCATCCATCTCCCTGTTCTTTGTTGCTAAGCCTGCTGCCTGCCTACCCCCTAACAACATGATCTACCAAAACGTATATCCTCCATCAGTGCCTCCAGTAAGGAATGAGCCCTTTTTCTGGCTGAGTGCAACGTTGTGACCTGCCATGGCTGCCAACTGTGCAGCATTTGCTGGAACACCAGGCGGAGCTGGAGGCAGTACTGGTTGTGCAATTCCATCAAATCGTGCTCCAGGTTCAAAGCCATTCTGGCAAAAAAACAGAGAGCATTCACAATAAACACGGTGATCACAACATTGGAATATCACGTACTTTCATTTAACAAAGACCCAGGGTGCCAAGTCCCAGAAAAACACAATTAAATGCAGTGGTGTCTTTGTTGTAATAATTATTTTTAACATTTAAAACACACAGCCTACTTCCATGATGCATCATGCAGCCACCAAAATTTGTTACAACAATGATTATGGGTATAGGGAAATTTTATTCTGATGGAAGAAGGGAGGTTGCCTTTAAGAACCCTGATCCACAACACAGGGAGAATGTTAGACATTACAAAACCTTTTAAAGACCTACCTTTGCATACACCAACACATGTAGGAAAACACCCCTAGAACATAATGTGTTTAGGCAACAAGGATATTAGATTAAATACCCACCCCAGTAGGGTGTAAGTTAAATTACTTATTAAGTTCTGGGGATTCCTAATAAAATTTCAGCACAACAAACCAGATCAACTACCTGTATGTGGTATGTAAGTACATTTAAATAACACAGTACCCTGAAAGCAACGCGACTCTATAAATGGAAATAAGAGCCACACCAATCTGCATTAGCAAAATGCAAACTTAAGCAATACGACTTACCAGTCCATATACACTGAACTTGCTGTGGCAAACAACATGTATGCCGTCAAAATACATATTTCTGAAAGCAGTATGTAGTGCAAACAAGCCATACTTATAGCATAATCTGGTAAGTACCGATGTCTAAAACATTCCTAAGTCTATGGTGTACCTTGAATTTCCAACCCTATTGAAGAAACATCCCATGTGTTCAATGAGATCCTTAAGGAAATCCTCATAAACACATTTTCACAATGTCATACAAACTTATCATATTCATCAGTAACACTGCCACTCACTGCCTTATATCAAACACAGGAACACGCTTGCTACCAGTAGGCACAAATGCAACAACACATGTTCATCTGTAATGAATACAGTGCATTCCTGTGGCTATTTCTTTCCCCTATTATTATGACACTCACATGGTGGTCTTGACCAGCTTTTTTAGTGGTGCTTCATGGGAATTCAGGAAGGTGACCAGTTCTATGGCAGATAATTCCTGGTGCACTATTAACCCAGCACACTTGAATATCCCACTGACATAAGGAAACTCATGATTTCCCTGGCAGTTAGATGTAGATAAGGGGTATTTCTCCCTAAGGCCATATCACAGTAGCATTAACCTTTAATGTACGGACTTTTAAATGCCGCGCACTCCTCTGCCGCCAGAATTTAAATGCCATTTAAACCGTAACTTTACAGTATTTTCAGAAAAAAAATTGCAGTTCTTGTTCTAGACGTGATAAAAATATGAATCAAAAACGAGATTATAGTTAAGACGTGGGCCTATACACTGAAAAATTCTTATATTATAAAAGCTGCTATGTGAATACATATGACTTAATTAATTTAATTTTCATGCATATTATTTTAAATAAAGTACTTACAAGCATTGTTGTTTGGCAGATGAGTGATCTTATCCTTATACACTATTTACAAATTCACTTATTCACACAATAGGCTACGAAGGAATGGTTTTTTGGCAGGCTGTACATCTTTATACACTGTTATCTTTGTGTTGAGCTTGGTAGCTCACGCTACT
>Ga0123357_10008622_pt1 | contig 12761 bp, 6 predicted proteins | sample TergutEmb28metaG_FD_89873 | JGI IMG/M metagenome (GOLD analysis project Ga0123357, IMG submission 89873) | Embiratermes neotenicus P4 segment gut microbial communities from Petit-Saut dam, French Guiana - Emb289 P4 | ecosystem: Host-associated > Arthropoda: Insects > Digestive system > Gut ... | reverse complement strand
CCGCCAGCCGGGTGGTTTGGTCGCCATAAAAATAATTTTTTTTTAATTTTTCTCCATGGGGGGTGTATTTGGGGTTTTTTTGGGGGGGCTCTTGGGGTGGGGGGGGGGGGGGGGTTTGAAAACCCCTCCGTACGCCACTGGTCGTAAATACTTTCCTCGAGGGCCACATGTTGGCAAGCCCTAATCCTACGTGCTTACAGCGGCGTAACACACACGCACATACAGTATCCTAGAAGGTCAGTTTTCCTTCGTAAGTTTGGGAATGCAGTGAAGCAGTGCATCAACTATTTATAGACTTCAAGAAAGCCTATGATTCAGTTAGGAAGCAGGTCTTGTATACTATTCTCAATGAGTTGGATATTCCCATGAAACCGGTAAGGCTAAAAAAAAACGTGTCTGAAGGAAACCTGTAGCAGAGTCCGGGTAGGCATGTTTCCAATTTATGGTCTGGATAGCGACTCGCTACAGGCTGGAAGATCCGAAGATCGAATCCCGGTGGAAGCGAGATTTTCCGCACCCGTCCCGACCGGCCCTGGGGCCTACCAAGCCTCTTATACAATGGGTACCGAGTCTTTCCCGGGGGTAAAGCGGTCGGGGCGTGGCGTGTCCACCCAACCCCATATAGCGCCGAGGTTCAAGAAAGATTAGAGCTATACCTCTACTCCCCCTAGGGGTCTTCATGGCCTGTTCTAGGGTGAATATGACCTTTACCTTTTTGAAACATGGAGATGCTTTATCGCCGTTGCTTTTCAAGTTTGATTTAGAGTATGCCGTTAGGAGGGTTAAGGTAAACCAGAATAGCTTTAAATTAAATGGTACACATCAGGCTGTAGTTTATGCGGATGGTGCTAAAATACTGGGCGGAAGCCTACGTACAGTACTATAAAGAAAAACACAACAACTTCAGTAGTTGCTAGTAAGGAGACTGGTCTAGAAGTAAACGCTGCGAAAATTATGTACTGTACAAGTCGAGAACAGAGCTCCTCCGAGTTATTACGCCGAGAGTAATGGTAATTGCTGGGGTAAGAATTTACCACTACTCGCTGCGTAATAACCCAGAAAAGCGCAGTTCTCAGCTACTTCGCGGCGGAAGCCTGAAATCACGTATAAGTACATGGTCATGTCTCGAGATCAGAACGCAGGACAAAAATCGTAGTACAAAGATTGATAACAGTTCCTTTGAAAGGATGGAACAGTTCAAATATTTGGAAACAATCCTAACGAATCAAAATTCCATTCAGGAAGAAGTTAGGAGCAGATTGGAGTCAGGGAATGCTTGCTATCATTCGCTGCAGAATCTTTTGTATTCCAGTTTTTTATCCAAAAATATAAAGATTAAGATATACAGAACTATAATTTTGCCTGGTGTTTTGTATGGGTGTGAAACTTGGTCGCTCACATGGAGGGAGGAACGTAGACTGAGGGTGTCTGAGAATATGGTTTTGAGAAGGATATTTGGGCTTAAGAGGGACGAGCTAACGGGGGAGTGGCGAAGATTATATAATGAGTGTACGATTTATATTATTTGGGTGATCAAATCGAGAAGAATATGAAAGGCGGGTCATATGTAGCACGTATGGGAGACAGGAGAAGTGCCTACACGGTTTTGGTGGGGAAACCTAAGGGAAGCAGGCCGCATGGAAGACCTATGCCTAGATGGAAGATAATATTCAAACGAATCTTCAAGAAGTGGGATGAGGAGGCATGGACTGGATTGATCTGGCTCAGGATAGGGACAGGAGGCGGGAACTTTTAAACGCGGTAATGAACCTTCAGGTTCCACAAAATGCGGAGAATTTCTTGACTAGCTGAGAACCGGTTAGCTTCTGAAGAAGGACTGCGCTCAGTGGCGTGAGTAAGAAAGTAAGAAAGTAAGTAAGTGAGGAAGGACTGGCAGTAACTATGTTTGTAGCATCTTTTAGATCGATTGCACTTTAAATGGGCATTTGTCCCTTAGCAGACTACACCAGTTGTTTCTTAGTCTACTTTGCTATTAAGAAATCCTCTGGGAGTGTAAGTAACCCATCTTATAATAAGTTCATCTCAGTTTCTTTACCAAAAACGAAACAATCCCCCCCCCTCAAACAGCACCAGCCAGACGGAGGCGTCTCTGATTTGCTGTTCCTACAACTGTAATAAGTAAAGACATGACTCAGTAAAATCTCATCTGTCAGTGTTATGGCAGAACAAATCAAAACCGACCGTCGTGGCTGAGTGGTTAGCAATGCGACTCCGTATTCAGAAGACGACGGATTCCACTCTCTGACCTGACACAAACCATCCACAGGATTTTCGAGCTTTTTCTTTCTCCTATGTCTCCTAATGCGGACACAGTACCTTAACTTAGGCAACGGACGTTACCTTCCACACCTTTCTAATTAACTAGTCACTAATCTCACTATTCGACTCTACGCGTATACACGGCCGGCTCAACCCACTACGCAAACTAGGGCAGCAAATGAGAACTGCGCTATTCTGGGATATTATGCAGCGAGTAGTGATAATTTCTTACCGACGCTTCGGGACAACATCGGCCCCATCTTCAGGGTTCTCCCGAAACGTCGGTAAGACATTACCACTACTCGCTGCGTAATGACCCAGAATAGCGCAGTTCCCATCTAGTTCTCGGCGGAAGCCTGAAATCACGCACAGAGCAACAATTCGGGGATGGATAGTTAGGAACACGAATAAAGAACTTTGGCGGCGACGACTGCACTTCACAAAACTGACAAAACTATTATTATTATTATTATTATTATTATTATTATTATTATTATTTTACAATTCATATGTGCAGTTACTGGAGATGACGTCTAGGGTAGGGAACAACTTGGAGCATGACCCATGTGCATAATACACGTGTGAACCTACTGAGACCGCCGTTACATAAACCAAAGAGATATAATGTATATACAGGATACTGAAACTGCACCTGTGTAGGCCGTGTAGGCATATGGAAAGTGGAGGTACAGCTCCATATATTCTTAATTTCGACAATGCACGGAAGTGCATTTTTAGATTCACGCCCCAACTGCTCTACCTCCAGTAAGGGCGCAGCCGGTGCCCACTGGATAGGAGAATCAGTGGGCCCCAAGGCCAGTATGGGCGATACACAGAAGTGAAAAGCACGATTCCTCAGTTCCCTAGCCCACAGCCTACTCGTAAACCGAACAGAAGTAACCTTAGAAAATAACAAATCATCGTATTGGCTGCAGGGCAGACGAAGTGTTGCAGCAACACAAATTCAAATGTTCGAAAGGATAATCAACGGACAATCCGACAATCAGTATTAAAAATCTGTAACAAAATAGTATGGAATAAACCGACTGATGTTTCGGTAAAAGCGACTGTACTCTATCTTTGAAATAAAATTCACAAGGAGAACTACAGCCAGCACAAAACCCAAGCTCTACTCAGACAGTGAGAAACTAGTCTTACACATGATTACAGATTTGCAAGGCGATAAGAATTGGATGCAGTCTTCTGGGTTATCAGACCGCGTAGTCTGTCAGATGGATACCAACTGATGATCATCACACTGAGGCACGAGGTTCCTCCGACAGATTGCTAACCACCAATCGGACTACACGTTGTCACAACCTCAAAAACCACAATCTCGAACAAGCCTCTCTATCGTTGTGCGTGCTGTAACAGCTGTAGGCAAATGCAACTTTTGAACGAGGGTGGGGAAAACTACGCAACATTTCAGTGTGTTGTATAAATGTTATAAGAACTACAATATTCGCATACAAACATACATGGCGGCAGGGATATCGTAGTCGGTAAGGGACTCACTACGGGATGGATGGTCCGGGGATTTTCCGTGCCATATATACTATATGGTAACTAGAGACTAGGAAAGTATTTAAGGAATTAGGGCAGGTTGGGGTGATTATTCGCCTGGCGAGGTATATACCTAGCGAGGGCCATCTGCGCACGAACACTTATCACATTACACGCTGCAGATATCTCGAAGCGTCCTAGTGGCCGATGTATTTGGGAATGGTATTTTTCACTGATATCTCGTGCCACAAAAGAGGTACAGTACTAGACTCATACCCTGCGTCTCCCATTTCCTTCGCGTTTCCCCACTTCCGCAACCGCAAGTTCCGAGTCGGGAAATGGGCTGTACATACATACCCACTACCTACCCACATATACATACATACATATACTAATCAACAGAGTATATGGAGTATATAAGTATCCTCTTAATGCTACTTTAAATTGTCCCTTTTCATTCCCCACACTAATGTAATTAAGTGGTAACCTGTCGAAAAATTTGATGACACATTTTTTTCTGAAAACATTACAGGTTGGCACTTTGTCTATGAATATGGTGCTTATTCTCTGTGTCAATATAGTCATAAGAACCATACAGTTAATCTCAATAACGTTCAGAAATTCAGTTCCTGTCTCACGGAAGACATGCTATATCCACTGCACATTGTATCTACTGACAACAAGAAGCGATTACAATGCTTTATGGGGAAACGCACGCTGTTAGTTGTCAGAATTACATTAAACCCATACATACAATACGCGGGAATGATGCTTAATCTCTTAATGTTACAGAAGGTGGTACATATAGTTACCAAATGTTTCACGGTATACTTCCGAAAAGTGCATCAAACGCTTAATATTCAGCGGCACATACAAGCCTATACGTGATGGATTGACGATCAGGAGAACGACAAATTTGCGGCAATGCAACGGCAGGACCTTTAGAACACGTGCCCCATCATAGCTGTCTAACCACAGACCGGCACCAGTGGGAGTCTCGTGTAGTGTAAGTTCGTAACCACCACTCTTATGCATGTAAAGTGCCAAAGCCAAGATACAACCGGCAGATTTGGATACTGTCCAATAAAATGCACGATACAGGCGGACTTTGCTGCGTACCAAGAAAAGTAGCTTCACTTTTACAAAGCCATAATGGCTTTCATGCCGTCCCTTGAGTTCAGGGTGTGTACTGACGAGCGCGAATGACAATGATACCGAGCGTGTATGTGAATGAACCGTACGATGTATGCCAAGATTCAACTGACGACAGTCGGAAACCGGACAAACGGCTGCGTGGCTGTGTTACGAGTTCCCCTCACTCCCCAAAACACGCATTACGGAGGTGATGCAGAAGAACGGACTCCTGCCACGCAGCGAGCTGTAAGGGAAAGGTCCACAACACACGGGTTAAGAATTCTCATCTTAAAACTCTGGACTGTACAGCTCCGGCGACTGTCACAGACAACTGGGACTGTACTGTTTTGATTCCTGACCCACTTCCCTCAACGGGTGTGCTAAAAAAAGACCGATATAATCACATCCAAAACGAAACACTTATTAAGTTTAAAAAATAAAAGGCTTCTTTGGAAACATTCGTTAGAATCATCAACAAATTCCCCGCCCTTTATTGGACCTGTAAGTTCGCAATTTATTCAGAGGACCCGGGAATGGTTCCTGTTCTGAGCCAAACAATACCAGTCCACAACTTAAACCCTCTACAAGACACAATTCAATGCATCCTGTCACCTACACCAACGTCCCTCAACAGGTATCTTCCATTCTCATTTCTTTGTAAAACCATCTCGTGTTAATCACTTGTCCCTATCACTGTGCTACGCACCTCGCCCATTCATCCTTCCTGGCTCTATTGCCACGTACAGAGTAAAGAATCACGTTAACACCCCGCCGTGCAATATTCTCCGTCCTCTGTTATTCCTTCCCCTCAGAACTGCACATCTCACCTCAGCGGGCTGCTCAGACGTCCTTCGCATGCAAGACCAGCTGTGGCGACTGCTGCTTCAGAATGTCCAGTGCCGCACAAACAACATTCGGCCGACACCAATGTGCTGGTAGAACTTTCGCTGATAAATGTCGCATTTGATGATAATGTTGGACTACTTACATAAAATACAAAAAGCAGAATGCACGCGTTTCAAGCATTTCAATACAAATGACAGGAAGCTTAGTAAGGCGACCCAAAAGAACAACGTTCAATTAACAAACAAGACAGGGAATGGATGTATAACGTAACACTGTGGCGCGTTCGCGTGACGTTTCTAAGTCCTCGGCTAACCTAACATCCTAACACCTTTCAAGTCGAAGAGAGAACTCTGATGGCGATATAATGTCGCCGACGACAATACAACCTACCGACGTCTTCATAAAGTGCCAGATATGTTTGCCAGATTTCAACCGAATCTGGATTTTCTCAACAGACTGCCATAATAGTCCTCAATACCAACTTCCATGACATTTCATGAAAGCCGTCTAAACGGCTCCGTGCTGATACAGCCGGGCAGGCGGCCATGACGAAGCGATGGCCGCGTTTCGCGACTATGCGAACATGCCTAAAACATGGCTCGTATGGCAATGTTGTGCTCATACCGGTATCTTTCGGCAGCGAGCACATTCCAAACTTGCCGAAAAATGTGATGAGTGGTGCAACTAGACAGACCTGGCTACACTGGAGACCAATATTAACAAGCAGATGCGAACAGATCGAATAGAGCATACGTCACTATTAGCATAAACATTGATTTAATTTCTGTGAAGAACTTGTTGCTTCCGCACTAATCTCGTATGCATAAAATACACCAGATATACTTTCAAACTTTCGCACTGTCACCATGTTTCTAAGTGTTGACTTCCAAACAGTCTGCCAAATGTAATCCGTAAGTATGTTTCTAAACCTTCATACCTAATTTAATATGCCGAGTTCTAATGGTTCGGGCGCCGACATCACCCCCACGGAGTGCCAAGAAACTTCCGAGTACCGAGCTGCCATTGTTTGTGTGAGACAGTGTTTACTGCAGACATTACGTGTATAGTAGCGGAATGTCACAGTCCTATACGGTGTTACTTCCGACCTAAGAGGGCTTCGTAAGGTAAAGTTATCCCTCTACAGATCTGCACAGGCCCAAGGAGTCTCCAGGAGGTTGAGGCTCCCACAGTTCCTAGAAAATCGGCATATGAAGGTGGCAAGGTTGTCAGCCCTATGCACTGGCCGCCTTTACTCCCAAAAGATACCTCTGGTACTCATTTCTGATATAGACTGAGTCGACCCCCGGGCCATACGTTTAAGACAATGAAAATTCCCAATGAACCCATCATAAATCGAACACGCGACCCCCCGGCTTGCAGCGCACTGCCTCATCCAACTGCACAACCGCGCACGCCCACGCAGGCTTCGACTCTCCCATAAGACATGGGATTTACCCTCCTCACCCGCAACTAAAATCAACTGACTGAAAACTAATTCAGCAGCCCGTCCCAATGACTGGTCTCGAGTGTATGACAGTGTCAATACCTTTTGTCCTTTATTTGTAAAAGAAGGAATACCGGATATTTTTCAAACATACGTAGCGGCTAGAAATAGCAACGCTGCATAAACATCCAAAATGTGTCATAATGTACAGTCAGATTGTAATTCTTACGTTTTAATGCCGACTAGAAGTGACAAGGGCGGTCGGAACGGTGTTTACAGCATAGCGACTCGCTACGGGCTGAAACATCCGGGGTTCGAACCCGAGTGTAGGCGACATTATAAATACCAGTCCAGACCGACCCCTAGATCCACCCAGTCACCTGCACAATGGGTAACGGGTATGTTCCCCGTGGGTAAAGAGGCCGGGGCATGGTTTTGACCACCCATCCACTTCTACGTACAGCCAGGGTCGAGAAAGGGTAGCCCCACCTATGTGTCCTCATGGCCTGTTATAGGGTAAACTTTACCTAAAAGTGACAACACCTTATCTGATAAACACACACGTCAATTCGAAGCAGAAGTGTAATGTTTCGGGTGGGAGGAGGAGAGGGTGTTCTCTGTGATGTACTGGGTAAACAAGGATGGTTCTCAAATATAGGGCAATAATTATCCACACTACACCTTTATGGATATCCAATGACCAATGAAACGTTCGCGGAGAGAGGAGGTGGTCACTTCGCGTTGTGGTAAGATGTCTAGATCTGGGCTAGACATATGAATATCGAGTGTCACATGGCTCTATCCTAGAAGGTGGGTCCTTGATGACGCAGGCCCTATATAGTGTTTACCCAGAACACTGAAATATTGCACTTACGTTCCGAATTGGTGCGCATGTTCACAAAAGATTTTTTCCAAATGGTATTTGCTACTATACTTCAGTCACAAGGAATGCACAGTAATACCGATTGCACTTACATTTACCCTCATACTAGCGTCTCCCAAACGGCGTTCCGAGGAACACTGGGGTTTCGTGCGGCATGAGTAGACGTTGCGTGAAAAGAATTTCGATCGTAGCACAATTTTTTTCCGCTCGTGTTCAGCTCAGCCTTTTACTCGGATCTAGCTTGTTCTCTGCTCAACTAAGTATACTGTACCAAGCACATACTTCCAGCGAAATGTTTAAACAGGGTGCTGGTAAGAAACAGGGATGAGGGAATGCTCCTGAACACTCAGTTTCACAATACACAGCAGCAGCTGCTGGTGGGACTTTCTTATGGCAAGGTGAGGCCATGATAATCACATGATTAAAGAGAACGCCTAAGAGAGCGTTTTTTCAGCACAGCCACTCAACCACTTAAGTTTCACATATGTGGCAGGGTTAAAATTTTTTACATAAGTTTGTGTTCTACTTGACGATAATTAAAAAATAATTAGTCAGGTGTTGTACGACTTATATGCTTAATCTCAGTTTTCTCAGCGACAGTCAATCGGGAATAAATTGGTGCCCCCTAAATACTTCACACTGGTCTTGTGCATGTTACCTTACAACTGCAACATTACTATTAAGCAACGAAAAGTAAAGCTTTGAAAAAAGCTAGGTAAAATAAAAACGGTTATCAAAATGCCAACGTTTGAAACGACAGAAAAGGTGAACAAATGTACGCAGTCCTCCTGTAAACCCTCTGTGGGCTGCGGTAACTGCACATCGGCCCACGAGCTGGCTGCCGCTATCTTCCCACCACTCGGTCTAGATGTGCAGATCCAACACGCAACGTCCGAGCAGGGCACAGCCCGTTCAATTACCTCACAGCATACGTGTAGAGCCCATCGCAAGTATTTGAATTTAGCATCATTTCATTCACACGCTTTTTAAAAACGTACATACCTCCTAATGAGAACCTTTACCCAGATATTTAATTTTCTCCAAAATTTCTGGAAGTAGTGCAGTAGTGGACGAGCCGCTCCTGCTAGACTAAAAGGCAACAGATTAGAAACTTCATACGTTTTCATGAGCGTTACATTGGCCAATTTTTCGGTATAAAAATAAGTGTAATTTGTAATATTTATGCAATAATACTGAACAGACTGTTCCCCACGGAAACACAGAAGGGGACAGGTAAGGCTGGCCCTGTACACAGCACGAAAGCATACGGAGGAGTGAAGGTATAGCTCCATCCATTCCTAACTTCGATACTAGGCGAATGGTCAGCTTCACACCCCAGATAAAGAGCCCTCTGTAACCACTGAATACGAGTTTGGCCGTACTCCAAAGCCGGTCTCGGCCCTTTTAAATACTCGACCCCCCTCCCGGAATCGAAAAATGACTCCTCGGTCGTCCAGCCCACAGCCGAGTCATTAGACCGACTCCTTTCCCTTGTAAGTAGAGGGCTCGTAACCTAGGACCATAAAAGTTGTTTACTTTTCTTTACGATCCCTGCGTCTGAATTGTCTTATAATGTTCGATTTGCACTTCATTCATTTTGGCTACAGGGCAATTTCGTCAACTTATTGGTCAGCATTACTTTCATTAATTAAAATTATTTGAATATCCATATTTTATGTTTACTAGAATCTGATTATTCCCTGTTCTTTCTTGTCTGAAGAGTGGATTACTTCATACGATTTAAAAACAGCCCATGTCCACAACTGTTGTCAACCTCAAGAAACTTCAGTATTGCAACCGTCGGTAGTTAACCAGAAACTTTATGCCACAGCGATGGTCGGTCGCCCGCGCCTCTACATGTTTCGTCGCTGTCTTGAATAACAATACAAACAATTGAAACCTAAGATTACAACTCCCGTATACAGATGTCGAATGCAATTAGCACGGAGTGCCACAGGGCCCGTCACTTCATTCCACACACAACATAACAAGTTTCTGGGCGTAATTCATGAAGACTGCCTTCCCACTGTTCAGATTTCTCGTACCACACATCCGTTAACGCGAGTGTTACTATCATACGATACTTATGAAGACATCATTACTTAAGGACAGATTGTATCCACATAAACTTGCAACATATAGTACTAAAATATCGCAACGCGTCATGTTAGCAATTTTTGGCTGATGAAAAATATTGCGTACATGGTGTGCAAGCATGTCTATATTCGATCTCCGTACAAATTTTCATGTGTTTAGACCCAGTGGTTTATTAGTTACGGACATACAATTGAAAGCTAAAATACGTTCTCGCACGGCCGCCATAATGTAATTTTGTATTTTTGCGAAATTAAGCTGTATATTTTTCGAGTGTCACCCCCACCTCACAAACTCGAGCATTAGCCATTCTGTTACGACTAACTAAAGCGAATTTACTTATTAAAGCCTAGCGGTTACTTTACTTACCACGGGGTTTAACATTCAAAAATTCTACATGGCGCTCACATGAGGTTTGTGTGTTGTGTATGAATCTCAGAACTAACACCGACTGCCGTCTTACACGGTATCAACAACTCGGTTTTGTATAACCGAATTGGGGAGCGCTTACTGCGTGGAACGCACTGAGTCCTTATACAAAACAAACACGTTTCGTCTTCAAAGAATTAAATGAGCAGCGGCCAACTGCAAAACGTTCATACTAAATTTCGTGAAAATCGGTCAACTGATTAAAAACGTCGAATTGGGGATACATTAAGACACAGACGGACAAACATCCAGGTGATTACAAACTGCAACGTACTTTCCTTAAGAACGCAAAGCAGGCTAAAAATCGGCAGTGAAATCTAGCACAAGCCCCTTGCGAAACCAAACAGTTAGTTCTCGACCCTCACACAGATACTGGTACCCAGTGGTTACCAGAAAGACGGCGAACAAGACGGGAAGTCCGTCGGAGCGTTAAAACGCTGCGTAGACTGTACCACAATGCAGAACGGCGCATGTACTTTTATGGTAAAATACGAGTAGACCAACCTTGCGCTGGTCTCCGATATATAAATAAGGCGAAGGCAACATCTTTTGTATGGGGGTGAGTAAATGATTTAAAAAAATCGACTCTGAATAAGGACTTCGTTACTCCTAATTTGGCAATCATCAGTAGGTGCTGAGATGCTCAATACGGACGCGCATTATACAAGCAAACACAGACAGAGCAAATAAATATGCCATCCTCTTGGATTCGTATTTGGTATGCTGCAACTGTGCGTCTCAAGTCACATAGTGAAAGTCTACTGGACTGCTGCGGCTGTTGTTGTTGTTGTTGTTGTTGTTGTTGTTGCTGCTGCTGTTGTTGTTGTTGTTGTTGTTGGTGGTGGTGGTGGTGGTGGTGGTGATTATGATGATAAACCGAACGTTGCGGCCAAATAGCAGTCGTGTTGCGCATTCGGGAGGATCCGGGTTCAAGTCCCGTCCTGGAGACAGGCTATCCGGAATCGAGAAGTCAAGGGTTTCTTTAGTCTTTCCAAGCAAATGCTACTTCAAATCACACCACGACCGCCTCATTCAACAGAATCTGCTCTGCATCATTCATCAGTCACATCACCATACGGCACTATACACCAATTCAGAGCGGCGTTAATTGAACCCGGAATAATATTTACAACTATTAGTACTGTACTACTACCATGACGACCACCACCACTACCAACTTTAGAAAGAAAAGCAGAAGAGGAACATTTTCAACCCGTGTTATTAACAAGTATTCTCACGGTATCACCATCACCACCATTACCACAACCACCATAATCATCACTAAAGTAAAATAATCCTTCGCAAGTATTCAGGTCCTTATCTCAAACTACAGTTTACACAACTCCAGTGCAAATACAAAACGCTATTTTTAAAATCCAGAGCATTTACGGAGTAACGTTTCAAGTGGAACTAGTTCCTCTGTGGCAACATCCAATTCACAACACGGAATGCAGGTTCTGGCACTGTCAAACCGAAGAACGTGCAGTTAACTGATAAACGGGCACTGTGTCACTTGCACAGTCGATTCAAGACTTTAAATCGGCTACGATAGTATAAGACGACGAAAGGAAAGACGGAACATAACACAGCTGTACGTACCGCACACTTAAAAATTCGACATACTTGTTAGAATGCATACGAATGCGGGAACACAGCAGAAACTGCGTAAGTGCTACATTCTATTTACGAATGTTGCTGACGTGGGAGTAATGCAACAAGTCTCAATTTTTAGCCCACCTTCGTTCGTAAAATGGATATACGTAGGCTCGTGAGAACAGCATGCTCCGTGCGTGTGTGTGTGTGTGTGTGTCGGTGGGCGCGAACCATTTGAACTTCTGAACCGATTTTCAAGACACGTGCAATGACCATTATATCATAGAAATATACCTAAGCGCCGTAAATTTCATCTCCCTACAGTAAGTACGAGGGCAATTCCAAAATCAACCTCCGATTGGATGGTAAAAAGAAACACGTTGCCACAGCGCCAAAGCGCACGATCAGTACTAACAAGTAACGCTTGTTATCGCTGAACCCTCAAACATTTTCGCTGCGTAGTGTAGGAGTAATTACTGATGAAACATGGACACTATCATCGTCGCTCCCGCCAGCTGTGAGGTACGTATTCTGGGACCGTAAAGGAATTTTGTT
>Ga0123357_10008621_pt1 | contig 12761 bp, 5 predicted proteins | sample TergutEmb28metaG_FD_89873 | JGI IMG/M metagenome (GOLD analysis project Ga0123357, IMG submission 89873) | Embiratermes neotenicus P4 segment gut microbial communities from Petit-Saut dam, French Guiana - Emb289 P4 | ecosystem: Host-associated > Arthropoda: Insects > Digestive system > Gut ... | reverse complement strand
TAAGGAGCCTGCGACTTTTCTATTGTATCACCACATTGGTTGTGTGTTCTTGTTTCGATATGTGTTGGAGTTTCGGTGTGGCTGGTTTGGGTGTGGTATGTGTGTGGCAGGCTGAACCCTGCCACACAGATACCACACCCAAACCAGCCACACCGAAACTCCAACAAACATCGAAGCAAGAACACACAACCAATGTGGCGATACAATAGAAAAGTCGCAGGCTCCTGATGATGGATGTATTAATGTCCGAAACATGTTGAGTATAGAAGTGAAATAAAACTTAATAAATTGTGACATCAAGTTGGTCTCTTATTCTACAACACAACGCATATTAAAATATGTTTCTGTCACAATGAGAAATGTAAATAGCATACTAAAAGGTGACAGACCTGTCGGTGGCAGGATTTAAGATATCTGGCGTTCAGTTGCATAACTTGTAACTCTTAAATTGTTTCGTACGGAATAAACATGTGTCAAAAATATCGGGGCTGGTTTCCGGAAATGTTCTGTCCATGCGGCACCGAATTAATGAAACAAGCGTTCCAATTAATAATTAGAGTTAAACTCCAGCTGTTCACACATGTTTCTCCAGTAAGCGTGTAAACATTTAAAGCCCCAGTGTCACGTGATGCAATATTTTAAATCTCCGTGTTTGTCCGGTCCTGTAAATAAATATCCATTATTATTTAACAGAATTGGCATATATTTCTTTTAATGTAAATGGAGGTAGGAAGTTGAGACTCACATATGGAAGGGCATGTTGGTCCCTCTCAAAAACGATGGAAATATGCTCTGAATCTTTGAAAGAAGAACATTAAGAATGATTTACGTTTCTGTTAACGATAATGTTATACGGAGAACAGGATACATTTCTGAGCTTCATACGTTCTACGTTGAACTAAGCACAGTTAAAGTGACAAAAATAAGAAGATTGAGGAGGCTGGCAAACTTCTTTAGAATGTAAAAACCAGACCGTGCAAAAAGCTTACTGCTAAGTCAGAAGGCACTCGACGTGTAGGAAAACCTAAGTTGAGGTGGCTTTGAGTCAATTGAAGATCTGAAGAGAAGGGCATGAAGAACTGGAGGCGTAACAGCGGAGGGCAATTTCGAAAGAGACTACGGTTCACCAAGAAATGTAATGTCAGAACAAGGAGAAGGAGGAGGAGGAGGATGAGGAAGAGGAGGAGGAGGAGGAGGAGGTAGGAAGTGACATTTTGTACATTATGGACACGGATTTGTCTTCAGCATCAGGGGAAACTGGGATTCTCGCTCAGGCCGGGCCGTGCGGTGGAAAAACTGGCGATGGGACAAGTTTCTTTTCAAATACTTCTGTTTTCCTCCATAAATGTCATTCTACCAACACTCCACACTAACCTAACATTCAAAGCTTCTTTTAGGAGACAGGCAAAGGGTGAAGTTTTGAACCTTCCAACACAAGTGATGTATTTTTTTTTTTTTAAATGGGGAACATTAAAATGGAATGCACTATCAATATTTTTCTTGTATGCAAACGTCTAATCATTCTAATGTAAATCTCCTCATTACTTGACAAACAAAACTCCTTTTATGGGCACTGTTGTTCTACTTGAGGTAGCATGTACGTTTTTCCCATAACACTGTTTCGCAAGCCGATCACACTGGCTCAATTATCTAACACTGCATTTTATTCAGTAGCTCAAACACTGGAATGTTGATTTCAAATCCCACTGAAGAAATGCAAGTATGTACAGGTATGTAGGTGTTATTATACGTAGGGCTGAGCCTTGTGGCCAACCTAATCCTCGCCGAAAGTCCCCTACTAAACGCCTACAAACAGTTTGTTAAAAACTTTAAAATGGGTAGAAATACGATTCACGAATCTGTACAGTGCCACTGACAGACAGATATATGTTGTAGTTTCATTTTTAGACGCGTTCGCAAAATTGAGAAAAGCGACTATTAGATTCGTCATGTCTGTCTATCCGTCCGTCCGTATAAAACAACTAGGCTCCGAAAGGAAGGATTTTTATGAAATTTAATATTCGAGAATTTTTCTGAATTCTGTCGAGAAGATTCATGTTTCATTAACATCTGATAAGAATAACGGATAATTTACATGAGGACCTGAGTAAATTTATGACACTATCTTGATGTATTCTTCTCACAATGAGAGATTTGTGGACAAAATCAAAAAGCACATTTTATGTTCAATAAAGGTTTTCCAAATCTATTTCGTTTATGAGATAAGGTAGAATATGGAACATCCGGACAGGCCACAGATGATAAAATAATAAAGTGCATGCGCATTGCGTGCTGGATAACTAAGGCTGCAGACACACACTTAGAATAAATAGTTCTTATTGCCTTTTCATGGCAAAAATGGTTACGTGAACGCGCCTCAATTTCAGTTTATTTGTACATGGAACCCGAAACTTCATCACCGTATTCACAAGTGCCCGCCATCTGCCCCTATCCTGAGCCAACTCAAATTACGGGATAAAAATATTTAAGGTTTTCATTCGACTCATCCTCGTATAAATAATTATATTAACATAAACATAAGTTCAATCCCCTGAAATTATTTGGCGTGTGCGCTCCATAAAACTGATCCAATAATTCCCGCGATGCGGTTAACTGTTTATTACAGTAATAGAGTTGTAGATATTGCAAAAAACATAATTCTCTTGAAAAGCTAAAAGCATTTAATTCCCTTAATAAGTTGTATCAGATACTCTTCCAGACAACTAATTGATTCAGGCAATCACAAATTACCTACCGCAGCGTTCCCAAATGCCCGCTGCTTGGATATACAGATGGCAACATCCGCACCGTAAACACGACCTACGCAGCGGCTCTCAAGACCACCACCATCCACAAACTCGTTGCAGAAAACCAATGCTGCAACTCAACATCTAAAGCTCCTGATGATGGGCGTATGTACCCGAAACATTTCGAACTAAGAATACATCAATAAAATTACATGGTTGCATCAAGTTGGCATTTCACTTCATTTCATGAGGAAGATGCACGGTCAAACAACCCTCAAATTCAACAATTTTATGTATCACATATTTTACGGATCATCTCTCTTTCAGAAACCCCCCCCACACACACACACCAAACTACTTTATTCTCTGAAGATATTACGTTATGTTCAATACAAGCAAAAGAAAACAGGCTCATGTCACAGTTTTCTTTACTTACAACTTTAAGTCTAATATTGTTATCTATATTTTCATTCCCTGTTTTATGTAATGAAATGAACAATAAAAGTCAAAATATTCATAACTGTACAGTTTAAGCCATTTCTCGACTTATACTTACTTGATAATTGCATTTCTATGATAAACAGAACAAGTAGAAAACTTCGTTACACCTTCCTTTACAATTCATTTAATTTCATTTGAAAAAGGGCCGAACGTAATATGATTCCTTTACCGTGGCTTAACAGCCACTAGTGCGTCAGGGCGTCCTCGTTGTCGAGGTTTCGCGATCACACTCAGACACACCACATTCGGGAGGAATTCTGGATGGGTGATAAGTCCGACGGTGAGAACTCTACCTGACAGCACACAATATTCACAACAGACAGACATCCACACCCTGGGCGGGATTCGAACCCACAATCCCAACATGCGAGCGGCCGCAGACCGACGCCTTAGACCGCGCGGACACCGGGATCTCCTGACCGTAATATAGACCTAAAATTATTAAATTACATGCACTTAATAGATATTAATACATTATTTTATTTTTGATTGAAACGTAAAATTCCTGTATTTACCAGGTTAATAATTATTTTTCCTTTCGAAAACAAATAATTTCGCCACGTATATTTCTTTGTTACAAAAGTAAATTCTAAAACTTGAAATTCGAGAAAGTCGATATCGTGTAAGTCACAGAACATCCGTACTTAACAGCTTAAAGCCCTGGGGTAAATACATGTACGACCCGCCATAACATTCCACTACATTTTACCCACAAAAAATATTTATGTGTGTCGTACGGTTCTCACAATAAAGAGCAATTTTTTTCTCCTAAATAAAATTAACTGACTGGTCTTTGTAATGGAAACGGAGTCTGTACTATTCAAGGTACGGACATATTTCTATGCATAATTTTAACAAATGGCAGTCTTCAAAGAGATAATTTGTGTCACGGTGAACTGCCAAAAGCGAAATGTGGAAGGCAGGTGTGGTCATTACTTAGCTGTAGTTTACATTCGAGATATAGTATCAAACGACAGCTGCTTCAGACGACCTTCTGACGGTAACTAATTGTTAAAGTGACTTTAATACATTCCGTGCACACTATAACAAAGTTAAGACAATGTTGCACAGTTGTCAACTGCTGGCAGGAATGCTCTTGTTAGGCGGAAGTAACTTACGGAATGTTTCTCAAAGTTTCATTCTGGTCATGTTGTCTTTCAGTCTAATGCTTAATTCCAAGTTCAGAAAATTTTCATGTCACAACGCACAAAGTTGAACGACTCGTATTAAGAACTATGCTTATTTATCAGTCCATTGATGGCAGAACTGCCGGGGTTTGGGGGGCAGAGGCCACCGGATAATAAACTTAATGAAGTCGGTACGCGTTACCGCGGCCACAACCGCCAATCCTTGTAGAGTAAAAACCCCATTATACCGTATTTATGCCAGTCATACCGTGAATATTCCTTACATTCAATGCATCAACCAATAAAGCCGATTAATAAAAGGGAAAGTTTACCATAGTACAGGCCATGAAGGCCCAGAGAGGGAGTAGAAGTATAGCTCTACTCTTTCTTTAACCTCGTTGCCAGATGGTGGTCGGTGGACAAAGTCACGTCCCAGCCACTCTACCTCTGCCCAGATCAGAGGTTAAGAAAGAACAACCATTACTTCCTTCCCTACGTGTCTTCATGACGTACACACAGATATTACCATTACTTTCTTTACACCGATTGCGAGGTAACATATGTAGGATAAAGTTATAATGTTCTGTAAATCTTCTTCTAATAACACTTCAAACTACAAAAACATTTTCCCGAAATTTCTTAAGAACACCTCGCTGTTACAGTCAGCGACCAATGTTACACGGCATGAGACGTGGTTTGACGTTTCGGAGGTAGCCACTGCCTCTGAATTCGGCGAAGTTTCAAAACTGAAAAAGTTGAGAGCGAGAACCGTCCTGCAGTCAAGAATAAAGTTTACCTCCTGTCGGAGTCGCCTGAAGATGAATGAGCTAGGATCCTTCGAAATATCAGAAGCCCAGTGACAAGATGTCACATCCCAGAAGAACGGGGTCATCACCTACACTACTTTGAAAGCATCAAGTCCGCGAAGTCGCTCGAATTCTGCAGGAGATTCGTTAGAAACAGGGGTGCACGCGCTTATGGTCATTGGTGGCTTATTCGTATAATAAAACCAAAGATATGCACTAATTTCTCAAATTTATTTTTGGAACAGAACTGTACAGGGCAGGCTTTCTGCCCATCATAAGGAGTCTAGTATTGTATACACAGCAACAAGTATATGTCATACAGGTTATGCCGACTGCTTATTAGCAAGCTGTCAGCATAACCTGTATGACATATACCTATTGCTGTGTATACAGTGCTAGACTCCTGCTGGTGGACAGAGGAACTGTCCGAAACATGTGGAGTTCTATTACAAAAATAAATTTGAGAAATTAGTGCATCTCGTTTTATTATAAGAATACACCATGATGCACGATCACCTGAATGTCAAATTCGTCATTGGTGGCCTATCAAGAACTCGCGTAGAGAGACGAAGGAGACGACGTTGATGTATGCACGGAATGAAAATCCGTTTTGACATTCAGACAACAGATCTATTTGTAGTAAACGGTGGAATATGTAATGTATGAAAGGTAATTTACTTTCTAGACCTAATTCTGTGGCTCATATATCCTAACAGATACAAGGAAAGAGCAAGAATAGTTTAAGACCGAACGCACTGATCACGTTGCATATATGAAGAAACGAGCCTTGACGTCAGCAGAATAAATAGCTATCATCAGGAAAAACAGTGGACACATGTTGTGCGGTGAACATTCGAACACCGTGAATGAGGAGACAGAAAAACTACTAACATGCACATAGAATTATAGTCTGAAAACAGAAAGGGAATATGTCACGCGCAAGAACTGGACGAAGATGGGAATAAGATGTCGCACATAAAGACATAAGATTCGAGAGCAGAGCCTGAATTAATTTGGCTCTGAAAAAGGGACATTGAATCTTCGGTGTGTAATAAATGTGGATAACTTCTAGAGAAGCTACAGACTGGTTCATTCAAATGCCCCCATTTCAGAGAATGCAGCCATATGATGTTGTGGTCTACATGTATGGAAGAGTGGAATAAATGGCGCAAATACACAGTAAGGCAAATATCACTTGAAAGAAGTATATATAAATAAATAAATATATATGTCGGAATTAAACAAGTTAGGAAAGTGTTTTTCCGTGTTTGAGCGTTTAGCAATTTTGGAACCCTATGTAAGAACTCTTGTTTTCCACATCCCTGACAATTGTTTATAAATATTAACAATTCGTCTTTATCTATGGTGTATGAAAAAATGGGATATGTGGAAAAGAAAGTTTAAGGGAAAGAAAATGGTGACGAAAAATGGGGACAAAATGCACCATGAACAGGTAAACAATTTTGAAGGAACTACTGCGAAGAAACAGCAATTAAACTAAAGTTAAAAAGTTATGAATATGATGAAGAAGAAAGCGATAGGAGAGCGATTGGAAGAGAAGAATCTGCAAGAAAAGCAAACAGATGTTGAAGGAAAGATTAGGAGGAGAAGGTAAATAACAAGAAGTTTAATCTGTATGAAGATGAGGTAGGAGAGAGAGAGAGAGAGAGAGAGAGAGAGAGCGAGAGACAGACAGAGAGAGAAGGAAAATAAGGGAAGCAGAAAATGGGAAAGAAGATATGAGAAACAGAAGTGTAATTACTTATAGACCATCTTTACGCTTGTATAATTGAGGAAAATATTTGATCGTGCAACCACTCAATTCTTTTATTGTTCAAATGCCTGTTATGAGAATTTGCATTATGATTTATTTTCTTCCTTGTGTTACCAATTACATCCTTTTTCACTCTTAGACGAAAGTGCAACTGGTGTATATATATACATACAGCATTTTATCCACATCATACTCAAATTATGAATAACAGCCAAACTAATTAACTCGCAGGCATGATAACTTATTCAACTGCAAACTATTTTTTACTTTTGTTTTCCAATCCAAAATTCCGTAAATTTCCGTAACTTGGATTACCTCTTTAGCTGAAATTTCACCTACAGTACTGCCAGTTTTTTAATTTACAAAATTGTTAGGGGTTAGGTAAACTCATACTTTTATTGATTCTGGCTCTCAGCTACACCGCTAAAAAAACGTTAAAAGTGCGTCGTCTGAAATTTTACCGTCATGGAAATCTGGATCTTACATAGAACCGCGCGCAGGCATTCACATCATAACTACATCCATAAAACTGCAAAGCAGGAAAGCTTAAAGTATCTGTGTGCTTTTATGTTTTGTTGACAGTGCATCCCTCTATAATCCTGTAAATAAAGCCAATTTGGTGCACAATTTATTCTTAGTATACTTATCAATCCCTACATGTTTCGGGCGAATATGTGCCCATCATCAGGAGAAACAGTTGTGTTTATGCGACACTTGGTACTTATCATTCTGTGCTAATGACTCTCTAGTATTCAGGGTGGCAATAATGTCTTTAAAGCAAAAGTTCGGTCTTTTTTTGAACACGCCTTGTACGAGCGCGTCTAACCCTTTTTCAAGTACATAAACCTTTGAATACAATTTTACTCAACAGTTGTCAGTGACTGATACAGTGAAAAGCGTGTGGAAGATACCGGACGTAGTGTATTTCACATATTATCATGGAAGTATCCTGAAGGGACTCCAAAAATAATCGAAGAGGCTCAGTTATAATTACCGGCCTCGGAGCACAGGTCTGAACCCAGGGACTTCCGAACAGGGAGCAGACTTGCTAGCCACTGAGCTGTAGTGTCCGATATAGCCTTATCATACTGCCTGCAATTTCCATTGAGATACTACAGTTGGACGGCGCTGATAACACAATGCACGTTAATAAAGACAGCTGTCAGTCGATGCAACTTGTCCCACTTTAAGCGGAATAAACTCTTGAGTTGGCTGCACACAGAACATATTTACGTCGACAATAACACCTAAGTCATGTGTTACGAAAAACACAAACAACTTACAAATAATGGGAGACTCGACAAGCACGCCCGGCATCACGTGATGCACGAGTTAACGGATGTGGCTAGAAGTTATGTTTTTGTCCAAATATTGTACAGGCGATGAAATTAAGGAATGTGACATGGAAAGGGCATGCGGCTGGCGTAGAGAGAAGAAAAATGCACACAGGATTTTAATGGGTAAATGTATGGGACAAGACCACGGTGAAGACCTAGGTGAAGATGACGGGATACCGTTAAAATGGATCCTGAAAAGATGAGATGGAGAGGCGTTTGCTGGATTCATGACGCTCTGGATAGGGAAAAGTAGCAGATTCTGTCGAACACGGCAGTAAACTTCTAGTTTCGGCAAAATATTAGATATTTTTTGAATATCTGAGACTCTACTGGTTTATCAAGAAGGGCCCTGTTTCGTAACTCTAGTGTAACCTTTGCCTTCGGTCTGGTTATTAGCTACTCTTGACGAAGTGGCCAATATATTAAAGCTGATGAATTTCTTTAGTCCTTCCATCAGCATTCCGGTAAAGTTACGAGGGGCGTTCAAGTCAAACCGGGACTTTTAATTTTACAGATTTAAAAAGGAATGCTGGTGTGGCGGTGTGGTGCCATATTACTGAATATTACTGTCGTGTTCTGAGTGATGTACAAACGCGCCTGCGGAAAAAAAACGGCCTGGTTTGATCACTAAGGGCGTCCTGTTTCTCCAGGACAACGCACGAGCTCATACTGCTCACCGCACTACGTGCACATTACAGCAACTCGGCTGGGAGGTATTGCCACATCCCCCTTACAGCCCGGACCTCGCGCCGAGTAATTTCCACCTGTATGGACCCATTAAGGAGTTCCTCGGAGGTCAGCATTTCAGCACTGATGACGAAGTGCAGCAGGCTGTCCTGGGATGTTTCAGCCGTACTGACGAATCTTTCTATGTCGAAGCTTTCCAGGCATTAGTTAAACGCTGGGATAAGTGCATAAATATAGCAGGGGAGTATGTCGAAAAATAAATGCAGTTTCCACTCCTTGAAATTTGTTCTTTTATAAGCTCAAAAGTCCCGGTGTGACTTGAACGACCCTCGTAATTCTATCGAATTTTTTTGTCCCATTTCCTGCAGAAGAAATAAGAAAAGTAGGAGGCTGAGATGCTGCCAACTTTCAACAAAAATCCCGAGCACGTATCGCTGAAAAAAGCCCACCAGTCACACTGGATGGTGATGTCTGCTGCAACACACGCAACAGGCGGCAGTAAATATAGTACAGCCGGGGCTACAGTACGAAACGACTCACGTAGGAGGAACTGCGATAGCTCAGTAGGTACAGTCACTAGGGTATGGGCTGAGCAACCAAGGAAGTCACCTCTCCAAATGGTCCAGATCGGCTTTTGAGCGTATCCAGGCTCCCACTCAGTGGGAATCGGAGGCGTTTATTTTTTTCCGGGAATAAATCGGGCTGTGTGTCAAGATGACCAATCCTCTCCGTCTAGTACCCGGATTAAGAATGAGTGGAGCCGTACATCCGTTCCATTCATGTGTTTACTTGGCGTTAAAACGGACAGCTTTACCTTCACTTTAATTAAGAGGGTGTGAGTTGAGGAATCTGTTTAGGGTCAAGTGGATTGCATTTGTGACCATGGTACTGGATCGTGGTTCCATGGAGAAGTTCTTAGCAGCATACGTAAGTTATCAACCTCTAAATCTGTAGTAAATTGCTCCTGTCTGCGACACGAAGGCATATGGGGAAATTGAGATATATCCCCACTCATTTTTTCCTCGACATTACATGGACGTAAGTGTTAACCTCACTCAGTGACCGCTTCATTTCCGAGAAACGGGTCCCGGATACCGGTTGAATAGAAGGCTGGATGGACATTTTTGAGAACAGGAAAACTTTTGTCACTACACCGACTGCGCTATCCCCGGCTCCCAGTCTGTTAATTTGATGTAACTGTTTAATTAATACAGCTTCCTCTTTTATTCGGCAGGTCATCGATTCGATATTCAATCCGTGAAACAATCATCCTGACTAAGAACTTTTGTGACTGTTATTTTTCCCTTCAGGTAAATGCAGCCACTGTAGGGTCATTCATATTAATCCAAAGTCACACCCTTGCCAACTAATTACTCATCAGTAATCATAACCATCATCATTATATATTTTGAGCTAGTGTAGAAGTCGCTAATTATATGACAACTATGTAAGGAATTGATGTTAAAGACGCGTAAAAGCATGGGAGTAAGAAATTGTAAAATGTTACACTTTAAAATGAAGATGAAGTACAGGTAATTAGTCCCTTTATCAAGTTTTAAAATTACAGACAAACATTTTAATGAAACTTGATCAGATGTATCTCATCAGGTCAGCTACAATTTTATTCATATGTAGCTCATTTACTACAGTTATACTAAATATATAGCACATGCAGTATTGATACAGGAAACAGTTGCATACAAATGTATTCATTACGCGGATTATACGAAACAAACTGTTCAGAAGCTCACTGCAGAATAGGAACAAGAACCGGTAATAATAATAATAATAAATAAAAGAAAAGGCCGTGTTGGGCACTGAACACACACACTACGGAAAGCAGCAATGTAAAAGTACAAAACATATTTCACGGGCGAAATAACATTACGTGTAACACAACTTGTATGCTCAAAACAGCTGCAAAACTGTATATTCTAGAAACATGACTTGTTTCAGGTATTTAATTGCAAATACCGTGCATAAAGTTGATATCAATAATAATAAAAATTATTATTATTAATATTATTATATGTTAAAACATTGGTACCGTTCACATTACATCAGCAACACTGCCACACTTAGGAATTTAGCTTCCTTTGTGAACTAGATTAGATATTTTGCGCTATGTGAGCATACAATAAGGGTTATAAGAGGAAGAGCCGGGGCCAGTCGCCATATACACGTAGCCCAAAGCACCTAACATAAGTCACAGTAGAAGCTACAATTCCCAACAGGGGCAACGGTGGGTTTGAAACAACAAACATTTCCCGTGTGATTGTAGCCTACATGAGAAGAATATTTAACACTGCAAAATATACAAAAATATTTTTCTCATGCCGGTTTTAACCTCTGTGCTGTTATCATACGTACTTTGGCCACTCATCGCAAAGTTAATCCATAATACTAATTATCTGTTAACGGCCAGTAACGAACATCGTATAAATCACTCTGACGGATTTCTATGAAATTTGGAGTCGGAGATGGATTAAAACTTCACGGCTTGATTATGGTGCAAAGACACTAAAATATTCATCCCAGCAGTTAACAGGATCAATAAACAATTGACTGACTACTCAAAGACTAATGAGTTTCCCGTACGTGTGATGGCAGCCAATGTGAACTACAAACTGAGTGTAAAACAATAAAACAATAAAACACTACATAAAACCAAAACGCGCGCATCAAATTACGTATATTATAACGATTCAAATCTTCAGAGATGTTACGCCATGTCGACTAGGAGATTATTGAACTTTTGACCCCGAAACAACTGTTTTCCTTCGAGACGTCACTAAATATTTACCAGTCCAAACGGTGTAACATCACAGAATGGGTTCTTATTTGTCAAGTGTTGCATTGTGTGTTGCTACCTAAAAAAACAGAACCGAAACATGAATACTGTAGTTGATGGTACTGAGAAAAAAATTGAAAATAAAAAATTTAGCCACTATATTGAAACTGCATAAAGAGGAGGTAAAAGAAAGGCATTGTGTATAATATCTCTGACGTGTACAGTTTTAGATATTCAATTTAAGATACAGCAAAACAGTGTGTACTAGTTTAACTTTTAGAAACTTCCACTAAAAGTAATTCCCTGACTTTCGTTGGCCGAAGAATGGAATTTGAAAGGAATTTTATAAACAAAAACGTAGTATGTAGATGCTTATTAATGTTAACTTATTTATAAAAGAAATATAACAGTGAAAGCAGCGACCTTTAATGCAAAACGGTAATTCAAGCTCTCTAACTACCACATTAAATGTTTGTGCGTAGGGCGGAAAAAGGCTGAATTTTAGAGCCCTAATTAAAAGCAGGATTTTCAACGAAAGAAAAATACGACTCGTGTTACGTGTGCTATCTTCCGCCGTACCGCAGCAAACCTTACGGATACTAAATATATTTATATGAATTAAACTGTTACTAGGTTTCACACAGACGAAAGAGCGGTCTGCATACTTCCCAATATACGGCGCACTACACTGCCTGCTTTGCACGGCTGAGTAGCAATTATAAGACAGGCAGAATGGGAGAAAGTAGAGAGAGAGAGAGAATGGTTTTATACAGAACACAAGAGCTCACATCGACAAATAAAATGCAGTGGATGGGCTTGTATCGAATCTTACTTTTATTTAAATATTCAAATTATTTAGCATACTTATTTACTTACTCCATGGTGCAGAGTCCTTCTTGAGAAGCTAATTGGTTTGCAGCTAGTCAAGAAATTCCCCGCATTTCACGGAACCCGAAGGTTCATTACCGCATTCACAAGCGTCCGCCACCTG
>Ga0123357_10008620_pt1 | contig 12762 bp, 5 predicted proteins | sample TergutEmb28metaG_FD_89873 | JGI IMG/M metagenome (GOLD analysis project Ga0123357, IMG submission 89873) | Embiratermes neotenicus P4 segment gut microbial communities from Petit-Saut dam, French Guiana - Emb289 P4 | ecosystem: Host-associated > Arthropoda: Insects > Digestive system > Gut ... | reverse complement strand
TACAGTGTGTGTGTGTGTTGATATTGGGAGAGAGGGAGGGGTGTACCGTGTAATAGCGACAAATTTTACATTAGGGCCAACTGTACGTTTGTCGTTTATTTGCTTATCCCTCTTTGTCTCCCTGGAGATATAAAATTTCTCTAAAAGGTCAAGATGTGAGCGCGTGACCATGTTATTTTAAGTTCCCTCTTTCTGTAGCAAAGACAAACATCTTGAACATGGTCATCCAATTGGGCCCGTGGAAGATATTACGCAAATTTCACCTACAGGGGACCACTTCTTGACATTAAAAAAAAAACTCGTATCTACAGGGAGACCAAATATGGTAAAGGTAAAGTTCACCCTAGAACAGGTCACGAAGGCCCAGACGGGGAGCAGAGGCATAGCTCTACTCTCTATTATCGACACTTGATGGGGATTGGGTGTTCAACGCACGACCCGGTCGCTTTAGCCGCGGAAAACACCCGGTACCAATTGTATAGGAGGCTGAGAGGGTCTTTAGGCCGGCCTGGACGGGCACGGAAAATCTCGCTCCATCGGGATTCGTTCCCCGCGCCATCAAGCCCGTAGCGAGTCGCTGTACCGATTGAGCTATCCCTGCCCGATCACCAAATACACGACAAACGTACAGTTGGCCCCAATGTAAAATTTGTCGTTATTACACGGTACACCCCTCCCCCCTTCCCCATATCAACGCACACACATTACTTCCTCACCATTGAAGTGAAAGCAGCGATTACCTAATCGGTTTGGTTTGTTCACGTTTCTTGCGAAGATGCTCATAATATGTCACGTAAGTACAAACTTCCTTCCAACTTTTCGGATGATATTAAACTTATAACATATTAATACACAAAATAACCCCAACGTTATATGTATATTTACAGTGTGAAATTCCACTAACTGACAGACGTGATACGAAGAACGAATAGCCGGGGGGTGGTGGTGCGAACTATGTAGTGTACCGTACGTTTCCAGCATTGAACAAAATTAAGATTTTCTTGTCATCTGTAACGCCCACTTTTATACACTCGGTTATAATTTAGACAGTGAAAGTTACTAAGATTATTGATAGATTGTAAACTGTTGTCGGTGATCCTTGGTTCGAGACCGGATCACGGTGGTTAGATATGCAAATTACGTTTGGCTGATTAATTACGAAGTTATTAGAATTCGAGCGAAATGTATACTGGTGCATGGGGTCGAGGTTACAGTGCCACAATGGGTGGTACGGACCTCAAAGGCCGTAAGACCTCGCGAGTATGGCGATATTGTTAGGTTTAAGGCCTTACTGTCGCGCTAATCTCTACAGCAAACAGCAGATGCACATTTGGCCGCTGCTCAACGTGAGGACAACCGTTTTATAAGAGGGCAGGTGGTCCAGAAGCAACAGAAGTAAACACTTGGTTTCGGGCCCTCGTGTGTGCCAGAGGAAAGAAAGAACAGAAATATCAATTATCCCTCGATTGCGATAAAAGTTTCAGTGCAGTTCATTATTTGTACTCCTTATGGAATAGAAATAAACAACTAACCAGTGTTGCTAGAATTAGCTAATTGTCCACAAACAACCATGCCTAATGTATGAGTCTGTCTACTGCTAATGTGTCTATGTGAGATCAGTACAGAATATTCCCTGGGAGGAGTTTATGCAGCAACGACTGAACTAGTCAGACAGTTTATCATTGTACTGATCTGGACGATTACAACCCCAAGGGGCTTATTTATTTCGACTGCTTGACCCTTGTAGATGGGAAGGATAGGTAGTCCTGAAGTGTCAGTAATAAACTACCACTTTATGCTGCTTAAAATTCCAGAACATTGCAGATCTCATCTACTGTGAATAACTTGCCTCTCAAGTCCAAAGTACTGGAAAACAAGTTTATTCTTTTTATATAATATACAATTATTACATTTAATAACCTGATATATATTCTAATTTTCATTTAGTTTGCATTAAACAACTCCAATTTTTTCTCAGTTGGGATCTCAGCTGAGAAGTACAAATTTAATGGGTTATATTCAAATTATCTTTCTTTCTGCATATATTTAACTGCATAATTACATAAAGTTAAATTGTTACTGACAGTTTGTGCTTTCTTTCTGCTGTTTATATATCACAATACGCTGTCATGACAAACAGATTCACTGTCACTCATATTTGAAAACTTCTTTTATTTTTCAGAAAGCTTTAAAAACAACTACTGGCAAGACAAAATATTAAATTTGTTGGCTCACAATTTACACTCTCAAATTATGTGAAGCATCTTTCCAGTTAGCACAGTCAAATATAAAAACAGCTATAGTTAACATATAACACTTCTACTTTGAATGAAATCTGCAACTGAATTCTTTGCACAAAACATTCCAGAAGTGTAGAGAGATGGTATATAAATTAACAAACATATTTATTTACCAAACACCCAAATCCAACTTCACTGATACGAATCATTGTTGTGTTAATATTTTCCATTTCAACTATGTCAGAAAGCAGTGACTACCAGTCTGTGAGGTGTGAGGTGCTCGCAGCGATGTTGCTGAAGATTCGAGTCATATGTGATGCAACATGTTGAATGGTAAACAGTTGCTGGCATTCTGAAGGACAGAACTGACATCAAATTGGTACTGCCATGAAAATGTTGACAGATAAAGCAAAGAAGTGCCAAATTTGAAGGCATTACATTCAGTCAGAACTACAGGGGTGCTGTAAGTCCTTAGCCTGACCAGGAAGGAAACAAGCTAATGTTTCTGTCAGAATGGCGTGAATTTCCTTCGGCACCTTGTCTTGCAGGGGCAGCTTGCATCTCGATATTGTTAAAATCGCACGCATTCGTGACATGCTTACGAGCTTGTTTCCTTCTTCCTGGTCGGGCTAAGGACTTATCAGCATGCCGGTACTATTTACCAATCAATATAGCAAAGCATCCCAGAAGACTTGAGTTTTCCACTACCACCATGTGTATAGAGATATATACATATATATACACATATGTTGGCAGAATGAAAATAATTTGTTGTAGAAAAGAATATTTCAACAACTATAAATATTATTAATTCTGTAATAAAAGTACCTAATACAGTTTGAGTTACTAAAATGCAGAACAAACTAACACGTTTGCAATACCATGAGCATGATGTTTGTTGGATCAACATTTCATTGTAATTCAACAAAATGAACAGCAATAACTGAAACAGTGAGTACTTGTAATTACTCAGCTCAAGCACCTCTCTATACAATCAATGACTTGGAATTACATTCTCAGGCATATAACTGTAACAGATACAAAAATTTGAGTACAACAAAAAAGCATCATCACCAAACAATGCCATAAGTAACACTACACAGATAGAGCAGACACATGACAAATTTGCATTATACGTTGCCTCTGGCCTCTGCTTTGCCAACCCCCACCCCCAAAAATAACAATATTGAAATAATGCACTTTAAAAACTGTATGAATTACAACTTATCTTCATTGTAATTATTATGGACTAGGGCACTCCAAATGGACTTCATCCAGTGTCCATTTAAAACACAAAACATTATGAACAGCACTGCATCCTCAGGTAAAAACAGTTGAAGAAACATGCTCAGGTGGGGCCAGTAGTACCATTAGGCAAACACAGCACATCTCTGATACATCATTCTCACAATGTTGTGTTTCAATAAATAGGCAAAGTCTAAACACAGTAATGTGGTGGTGGTGGTGATGACAAAAGCAGCAGCCATTAAGTTTCAGGACTGTATTATCATCATCATGATAATCGTCATCATACTCTACAAGCATGCAGCAGTGACTGTGAAGTTCACTGTCTTTTGCAATCCTGTGTACTGCCACGAATTCGGCTATAAAATTGCCAGTGTTCTGGAGGAACTTACTTCCTCCATATTCAGAGTATAAGAGCCTACTCTAATAACTTTTCTACCAAAGTTCACGGCATCACATCACAGGCGACAGTAATCCTCATACTCTTTCAAATGCTGTATAAAGAATTGGTTTTTCCCTCTACATTCTTCATCTTCACTTTCTGTCTTTTGGTACACAGTGATTTAATTTCCTATAAAATTTTCTTTCTCCCATTCTCTCCAAATGAGGGAAAGTGATTTGTTTGAAAGGCAACTGCTTTTCTTACGACATGGCAGTCAAACAGTTTGTGAACATTTTCACCAGCCACTGACTGACTCAATACGTGTGTCAAATCTTTGTCCGATCACGTAACATTTACATGGAAAAAGCAGGGGCAGACATTCATTCCAGCATGCTCAGTCACCATACACTGAAAATAGAAGGTATCAGAGGCTCACTTCTTAGGCAGAATTTGTTACTTTTAAAACTCAGTGTAAAACAATGTTCCACTCTCAACAAGCCTTTCTCACAAACTGACAACATGGTCAGGAAAGACAGGGATAGACCATGGGTTAAGTGGCAGTTTAGGTATTTCAAAGAGGTCTGACACTCAGTCAAGGAGGATGCACAAATGAGAAGGCCAGCAATTGCTCTTATTCAGGAGAACATTGCCTTTGAGAGGTGGCCATGCCATGGATCAGGCAGTTAGTCTCTGGCCTCTCACCATGCAGGCCCAGGTTCCATACCTTGCCAGTCCACGACGGATTTGCGTTGTACAAAGTGGAACTGGGAAAGAGTTTTATGTGAGTTGTCTGATATTCTCCTGTTAGTATCATTCCACTAACTCTCCATGCCCATTCATTCATGTACCAATGACACTACATACTCTCAGCAGTAGACAGCATCATGAAATAACACACAAAAAACAGTTTCAGTAATCAAGAGATCTGGAACTGAGAATTATAACATTAACATCTGACACTATGTAGTCTCAGACATTGACAGAATCATAAACCATAACATAAGCATCAAAAAGACTATGCAGAGACATTTCTTCCTAAGGTGTTTGGAGTAAACACCATTTTGGTAACTGAAAGTGGATGGTCCACTTTAAAAATGCACCAGATCATCAGAAAATGACCTTATTTCCTGCTCTTCAGGCACACATCCTTTTCTTGAAAACTGTCCCCAAAAATCACTCTGTCTTAACACCAGAAGGAATTGTAGGCTATTAAACCCACAATAATACCACGATAATTACAGGATGCATCTTGTTACTTGCAACGTCTCATGAGGCGACATGTGGTAAATCACTCTGCTTCCACAAGCTCTGTATCTTTATCTGAGCTACAGTGATTCCCACCTCTTCTCAACAAGGAAAGAATGTTTCAGGTGGCATTTAAGGAAGCAGAAGCATGCATGCAAGAACATTTCCAGCAGCTGTACCAATGCTGGCACACCTGTGTGACAGCATTACTTTAAGGACAGCAAGCATGCAGTAAACTCTGCCACAACAAGTAAGCAAACATGGACAAAAGTTCATGAACTCTTTGACTGTACAATATATATCCTAAATAGAACGGTTACTTCTATCATCAACAAAGTTTTCCATTTGCTTTGATAAGCTAATGCAGACAAACTATATATCTATCTATTGCCACTACCACAAAGCCCACAGAGTAACCTTGATTTTAATGTAGATGTAAATTAAAAGTCTGTAAATGGCTGAAAATGCTGCTCTACATCATGCTTCACTTAAAAATACCTAAAAGCAAGGCCATTGTTCCTAAAATTTTTCATATAAAATAAAGTTTATATAACATCAAAAAGGACAACCATGAAACAATTAAATTCTGGCATGACATGTGGAGAGCTAAATTAGATAGTACACCAACAGATCATTTTTTGGCAAAATGAAGCAGCCAAAAGAGCCACAGTGAATAACATTAATATTCACAGCCTTATCCATCAGCAGCCCTTTTCAGCTCAAGTACTGCATAAAGTGTTCTTATGGAGGGTTTTGGGGCCTTTGTGATCTGCTTATTATAGAAATTAAGAAATGAATTCTATAGTAAACACAATATGTTACTGGATTTATAAAAACAGTATATTGAGCCTTACAGTGTGTATGAGACTTCTGCAATCATTCATATAAATGTGTCAGTTATAACACGTGGCCATCTTCAGGGAGTACATGTTGCATTAGGTTATATACATTTAAAATGTAACATCATCGTTGTTAAATGGTAAAATATAAGCAGAAGACTAAAACATATCTATGTATAAATGTAAACAATGTTACAGGTAAAATATGTACAGGATTCAAACATTAATAATCAGGTGCTGCACATTTTGTACCTATAACACTGTCTATATTTATATACAAATATGTTTTAGTTTTCTTTATATATATTACCATTTAGCAATGATGACATTACATTTTAAATGTATATGACATTCATATAACATGTACCACCTGAAGATGGACACATGTAATGCCCGAAACATGTGGGAGTAACATTTATACGTGGCCAAGCACAAGAAGTTGGAAATAAATTCACCTGTATATTTGATGTTCAGGTGACCGTGCATTGTGATATATTCTTATAATAAAACCAACAAGATGAACTAATTTCTCAAATTTACTTTAGAAATAGAACACTACATGTTTCGGACAGTTATGCTGACTGCTAGCAAGCAGTCAGCAAACCTGTATGACATATACCTAATGCTGTGTGTACAGTATTGGACTCGTGATGACGGACAGAAAACTGTCCGAAACATGTAGAGTTCTATTCCTAAAATAAATTCGAGAAATTAGTGCATCTTGTTGGTTTTATTATAAGAATCACCTGTATATGTTTATTATGCACAAGATGAACAATATTAGACTTTACTCCATTTACAAATTTGGCTACTGAGAGATATCTGTCCATTTTGGTGACACTTCCTAAGCCAAATGTCACTGCCTTAAAATCTAAATACCTTACATCTTGAAGAAATGATTTCACTTAGGTGCATGAAGTACTGTGAAAATCTGAGGGGTATTTGGAAAACAATATCAAGTACTAGCTTTTAAACTGCAATTAATGTTCCATAATGCTGTATTCTTCATACAGTAAACAGTACTTCAAAGTTAGGCTACCGTACAATTCTCAGGATTCTTTTAGCATCTTACACACTTATCCAGACATACTACCTGCCTCAATTTTACTTCATCTTGAAATGTAGTACCCACGATGAAAGCAGCAATACTTGCAATCCTATCACAATCAGCCTCCATGCAAGAGAATTTGTTTATGACAAGACACCTTGGAGTTCCCAGACTTAAAATATTTACATTGCTATGATAAAACTGTGCAGCTTTCATAACACAACACTCATTCTATGTATCTAAGGCTACTTAAATAATTATTAATTACATAAGTCCCTATATTAAATATATGTACTCCATACATACATATATAACCGTAACATTCAGACCTTCCTTATTTCAGAGACATCAGCATGCTAAATCAATCAATAAGATTTTGTGAAATTTTGTCCACATACTGTCATTAAAGGATACGCCACTTTTTTCTTTCTCTATATCAGCACGCTGAATCAATCAGCAAGTTTTTGTGAAATTTTGTCCACATACTGTCACTGAAAGATACTCCACCTTTTTACTTTGTATTTCCTTGTCACAATAATACCAACATGACGGCTGTCGGAACTTATGAGGTGGAAGTAACACACACTCCATAACACAACGTTGCAAACTGTGTGGTACTATGCTTCTTTCAATTACAGAGCACACTTCTGTGTTATTCTTATTTATGTACTTCCAGATGTTCTTTCCTCACCAATGCCCATAAATAAGAGAGCTGTATCCATGTTCACAAAAGGAGACTGATCAGCTTAAGTGCTTTTACATAAAATAGACTGTCCAATGCAGAACAATAAGTTGTTGACACAGAATATGACAACTGTAATTGATGAAGTAATATGTTTTTAAGAACGCAACATATACATCACTTGTATGGAACCCAAGACCACTGAAATTCAAAAGAAATATGTCACACTTTGTTGGGAATCTGCAGTTGTTTAGAAATACCTGATGATAACCTCTCACATTCCCCATTATATAATGCACATACCGCCTCCAGCACTGAGCCAATATATAAAAATGAAATACAAATGAAATTGGTGTATGTGTGAGCTGCTTAAAATGATTTCCAGGCCACTTGAAGCAGGTTGTAACAATAACATTTATACAAATGAGCATTCCATGTTGTAATGTGCACCAAGTGCACACCTTGGTATAACATTTTTTAAATGGTGATATTTAGAACATATTTACCAGTACATTTCCAGAGAAGAATTCATATGTACTGTTTCCAAGCTTATGAGTTTTCACTGGTTACTACGGGACGCAAATGCACCAGAAGGGTTTCATTCGGTGGATATTTTCCTATCTTGTCTTCTCATCTTCTGCGTTCCATTCATTCACACAGACATGTCTGTGGATGGATTTCTCTACAATCCTGAATATGAAACTGTCATACACTGTACTCAATAATTTGTACATATCAGCACATCCACAGTACATTAGCATATGCCATTCTGCATTCTTGTAGACAAAATGGTGCATTACTAACAACCTCATCTCTCAGCATATTAATATACCATACGCAACACAGTGGATAACAGAATTCAAATTATGAGGAAAGAAGGAATATTCCCTGTACAACATCGAAGATAAATAAAATGCCATGCTCTCAAAATGTTAGGGCCAATAAAAGTAACATTAAAAAATCAATATTGGTGTGTTTTGGAAAATACAATAACCAGCAAGATTAAAATGCATTATCACTATAAAATATGGATGGCAGTACTAATGAATCAGCTGGAAAAGGTCCAACTGCTGAAATGTGGACACATTCCCTTTTCCAGTTAACTGATTAAATTGTAATAAATGCATGAAAACAAAAGGAACACTGTCTTATATAGTTTGTCATTACTTCAGTCATGATAAACACATAGAATTTAACATTTAAAACCTTCGTAACATAAATGTTAACTACCTAAGGAATCATCAGTCATATGTGTTCCAGTCTTCTCTACTCATTATGCAGCCCTCACTTTAAATGTCTGTTCCCTTAAAGAGTGTATTCTAGAGCTTCAGATGCTACTATATCCATCCTCATTGAAGCAAATCAGCAGTCTGTTGTAACTGATCATTACTTGCCTACACTAAAATAAATGCAGCAGAATTCTTTAATCCAGCATGGTCAGGACCAGGGAGGTGCCGGAGTCAGGTGTTTTCACTGCATCACTCAAGACACAGCTTGTGCAATTACCAAAGGCCCAGTCATGTGGCTTTCACTTGGAATGAATTTCCATAAACCACTTACCCAGTACCCTGTCCAGTTGTGCTAATTCAGGCTCTTTCACTGTCTGGCACTTTGAAAATGCCCTTCACAAACAACTCGATGCCATACAATGATTGTAATTAGTCCTTCTGTTGCTTTATTATATCATAGACAGTTGATGATCCAATGCTGTATGAAGCCATATCCATACTTCAGTTTTCATCACTATCAAGCCTCCTAATTATTTCAAGTGTTTCAGGAATCATTAACGTTACATTTTCTTCTTGCCAGCAGTACCGTTTACTCATCTTGGGATCTTTTTAAGCCATCATAATAGGTTGATGGGTTCAATACAGTCCAGATAACACAAGATAAAGCCATGGAATTAGTTACTGATACTGAAACTTCTGGTCACAGATAATAAGATTCCTGTCTTGGGACTAGTTTTCTTCAAGTGCCAAACTATCAGGATTTCCAGATTATCAGTAGCCCGATTAAAGAAGTCCTACTACACAATGTATCTCCATGCATACCAGCAGAATACTCCAGAAATGACACACAACTGCACGTCACTCAAGGAACAGAACACCATTACAGCGCAGAAACACATCTGGAGAATAATCTGGACAATACTCTGGATGAAGTGAGCTCTATGAACAACTTACAATACTATACCTCTCTAGAATATCACTATGACTAGTCAGATGTGTCTTAAGGATTGTGATTTGTTCTTCTGCTTTTATTTTGTGCCAAGACCATGGATTTTCTTGGTCAACATTCCAGCATCACACTACGTAAACCTGCTCTCTGCATCCTCCCTGCTTACCACAGTTTTTTATGATATTGTGATTTTCTCATCTGCCTGTTCTGTCAATACACAAGACACACTTTACGAAAAGTAATGTTAACTCTGAGAAACAGGTGCTGGAGTGCACCAGAAAGATTATGAACATAAATGAAAAGTTCTCTCACATATTTGTAGCTTGTATGGGCTGGGGGAGGTTGGTAATGAATTTGCGGTGTGTAGACCACCAATGAAAATGTCAAAAATACACAATGACCAGCAGGACTTTTTTGGTGGTGAGAAAGCAACTGAAATAATGAAGTTTCCCAACCTATCTGAAGTTGAAGGATGGGAGCAGACCTAAAGACTGATCTGCAGTACCTACGATATCAACAGAAACTTCAGGAAGTACAACTACATATGTCATACTGCAATGTGCAAAAAAGACAGTAAAAGGCACAAGCTACACACTTTCCACAAACAATCCGCTCTTGTGTCCAGATTTATGTAACCTGCACACAACAGGTATCAAATGGCATACAAAAGAGAAAGAAAAAATTATATGGTGAGGCAGAGGACCTTTAATGAGAAGACACCAAAATCAAATACACAAGGCACGATGAAAAGTAAAATAATATCAGTGGGTTGGAAAGACAAGCAACATGTGCACATGCTCGTAACTTCTATGATGAAAACTGAAAATCATAAAAACTTACCACCACTGAGGACTACACCTGCAGTGTCTACATCAATAACAGTCATAGAATGACTAATAACTATTCAGTTACACTGTGATTTACATTGTGTATCTTCATCAAGTTAAGGTCTAAAAACTGTTCCAACAGTATTTACTACATAATATTCTTATAAAATTGAACTATATTCCAAGACGTTTCGGTTGCAGCCACCACCATCATCAGGGAATGTTCAATGCATAAGCTAAAACACCGCATTATAAAAAACCGTCTTATTATATACATGCAGTTAGATCCACTTCACATCACAGCCAGCAATAGTCTTCAGATTACTGAACAAGAAACAACAACACCAAGAAAAATACAAAAATTCAAAAGTTTATAGATTAGTTCACCATACTCACAAGAAGTTGTACGTGGAATAGACGGGTAGATGCCTAAGAGCTCGCTTTAACAAACAAATTAGATATATTACGACTAACAACCCTAATCCACATATACTATGCATATTTTGAAGAAACGACACGAGTGTGGCCCCATAAACTCCACCATGGACCTTCCGAAACCTTGTGAGAAAAGTACAAGATTTCATAGCTGGGAAAATTACTACATACATGAATACCACATGAAGGGACAATTTGTGGAGTAACAAAACACACAAGGGGTCAGTTCACTCCTTCAGTTAGTGAAGGTGTATTCACTACCTAACGGGACTGCAGAACTCAACAATGCACCCAACCACACCAGTATACACACAGTTCATGTTCTGATATATACTATGTACTTATTCATACTGATCGTATATTTTAATATGTTTGTTTTGGTTTTCACACGTGGTTAATCAAATAAAAAACTATCTGAGGGAATAATCCTGACCCTGAGTGGTTTCCATAGTGCCAAGTGCTGCTAGAATGCCTTCTACCCTACTACTATACTGGGAAATCCACAGTGCTTGATTACTTAAGCGATACTAAGTAATTGTGCTCACCACACTGTATGCTGATAAATGATGTGAAGTGGATCTAAATTTGTGTGCATAATAAGACACACAGTTTCTACAATGGCGGTGTTTTAGCATATGCACTGACCGTTCCCTGATGATGGTAGTGGCTGCCACCAAAACATGTTGGAATATAGGTTGATTTTATAATAACTGTTTAAAATCATTATATAGTGCATACTGTTGGAACAATTTTTACAGCTATGCAATTAGTTGAAATACATACTCCAAGTGTGGAGTGGTGGAGAAAAATGTTTCATATGTTGCATCAGCTATACTGAAGAGCTACATCAATTGCTGAGGTCAAGTGAGTAGCTTCATATACAGGAGGTTCTCAGTGAAAATCTTAGCCTGAGGGTGCACTATCACAAATGAGGCTCTCTATATTTTTCCTCAATCCTTCCTATCAATTATAACACAATGCCTCAGTTTAGGCCATGGCTGTTCCCTCTACATCCTTTCAATTCATTATTCATTTACTATCATATCACTGAATCCTATGCAATACATGCTACTGACAATATACTTCTGTGACTTACAAACCATCAGTACCGGAACTGAGGAGTTAATCTCCAAAAACGTAATTTTAAGTAATTTTGAAGAGGTACCCCCACCCACCTATTATGAAGTAAATCAAGTAACAGAGAAGCTTAAAATACATAAGGCTGCAGGACCAGACAATACACCAGCAAAGCTAATAAAACAAGGTGGGACAGAGTTAAAAACTAGGATACAGAAATTCATTATGAAGATATGGGATGAGGAGACTCTACCAACAGAATGGATGGAAGGAGTAATCTGTCCCATATATAAGAAAGGGGACAGGATGATATGCAGTAACTACAGACCAATTACTCTCCTGAATGTAGTATATAAAATTTTCTCAATCCTAATAAACAACAGATTAATTAAAATAGTAGAGAGCAAATTAGAAGATTGCCAAATGGGATTTCGACTGAACCGATCCACAATCGGCAACATATTTATAGTGAGACAAATTATCGAAAAATGTCATGAATTCAACATAGAGTTGCACAATATCTTCGCTGATTACACACACGCATTTGACTCAGTTTTTAGAGAT
>Ga0123357_10008619_pt1 | contig 12762 bp, 5 predicted proteins | sample TergutEmb28metaG_FD_89873 | JGI IMG/M metagenome (GOLD analysis project Ga0123357, IMG submission 89873) | Embiratermes neotenicus P4 segment gut microbial communities from Petit-Saut dam, French Guiana - Emb289 P4 | ecosystem: Host-associated > Arthropoda: Insects > Digestive system > Gut ... | reverse complement strand
TATCTAAATATATTGGTTTTTTGTTTAAAAAAAAAAAAAAAAAAAAAAAAAAAAAAAATAAAAAGAAGAAGAAGACAGACATGTAGGGGGGGGGGGGGGGGGGGGGGGGGGGAGAGAGATTCGGTCAATATAGCACAGACTTTTAACAGGGAGACCTAATGCGCATTAGTTACTTACTTGGCATCATATTATAGACTTTGGTTTTAAATAATTTATTATTTATGCGTGTGTGTTTGTATTTGCTTGTTTCCAAATATTTACAATATGTACATTTGTATATTTCTGGAACGTACACTGCCATGGTTTTTGGAGGATGCTCTTCTTTACCACTTAACTTTCATTAATATCACTACAAGTTTTGATAACGAAGTTATTTATAACGAGATATCCGCAGGGTGGCCGTAAATTTGCCGTATTATATCATGTTTTTGACTTCCGTCGAGAGAACCTCTCAATACCTCCCGGCAAGATGATGATCGCAGGCAAGTTGAGAAATGCTGTTCCAGCTGTCCAGTGGCATTTTAGTACACATTAGAGAGTTCCGATATCGGCCGTGGTTTCAGTCCATGCCGTGTTGTTAACAGCTGCATCAAACATGCAAGAAGTTGCTGAACAAAACGTGTTACGGTAATCCTGAAGTTGTCAGTCGAGTCTTCGCCGGACCAGATGCAGTAGTTTCTGCTATCGATCTTACGAATGAACTCCTGTGAGGTATTTATGGGTCACTTTCTTTCCCTTATTTCTTAAGTCATAGGCCGTCATAACGAGGTATTTTTTTCTTTACGTTAACGCAATTTTATCGAGAGGGACTGGCAATAACTTAGGCACGCTAGCTTCTTGTGTATGCTAATGGTTATTAATACACTGTACAAAAACATAAATGTAATGAAGGGAAAGTCAAAATTATGTTACAGTAGGAAAGGTGATTTAAAAGTAAACACGCAGAAAATTTGAGCACCTGTTAATATATCGTCAACTACAACGCGGGAAGACAATAGCATTGAATATTTTGAAAATATAATTAAACTTTTTCGTAAAGATTTAATTTGCACGAGTCACATCTCCTGTTTAGCTGCTATACAGGGGCTACTGGGTTCCTGAAAACCAAATTTGTAAGCTAATTTCGAGGTTTTAATTCCGTAAAGCATTATTCGCCATTTTCCATGCGCAGTATAATTTTGAAACTCAATAAAGCGATCTAAAATGTATATATGGAAGTGATACAAGTAGAATTCCTGTGTGATTCCGCTCTAAAAGCAACATTTAGTGACAGTAGGCTGTCCAGCTGTTTTACCAACTTGCCTTGACATTAATTTCCGAATATTATTCAGTTTGTTTGCCATGTATATACGATTTTTCGTAACACATATTTGTGTTTTAAATTTTATCATTCATGAAACGAAACAAGAGCTCCGAATAACAGACACACACGCAATGAATATGGCATAAATCCGAATATTTAAGCCGGATATTACTCGTAATGAAACAGTTTTCCGGGAAATATGTTGAAAGGTGCTGTATTAGTACAGTAACCTTTCGAGGAATCTAATTTAAACTTTTCTTCTGGGTTTAGCTCTCGATCCTAGTTTTCGTGGTAGAGCAGTATTTTCGTGCTGTTGTGAAGTTCTATTTATTTGTGTATTTTAATCATTTCTGTGTCCCAACATCAATCCCCAAGGTCAGCGCGGTCCGGATGCACCAGGTCTTGTGATATTCCTACACTGAATTGCGTTGTGTTTCAAACTAAAACATGTTTTACCAATAATAATGATAAAACATTAGGAAGAATATATATATGTATATATATATATATATATATAAGTGTGTGTGTATTTTTTTGCCTGCTGTTTTGTTTGTTGTGAAGCTTCCACAGTACACTAGAGAGAGAACATAGACTTAACGGTGCCTGAGAGAAGGGTGTGGAGAAGAATATTTGAACTAATTTAGGGGAAGGGTTGCAAGAGAAGGCTGGCAAAATGTAGAGTAAAAAGACCGTCTGAGAAACGCAATGATTTGTATTCCCCACAGCACTGTCGGAACCAAGAGAAAAACAAAATTAGCAGTACGTGTTGCAGACATTGGGGGAAATGAATAATGAGGACAACAATTTTGTCATAAAACGCGAAGAAAAACTGAATTTGGAAGAGATAAGCTTCGATGTGAGTATAATATTGAAATGTATTTCATGAAATAATGTGTGACGATGGAAAAAGGAATTTTTATGGCTATAATAAGGTCTAATTATAGGCGTTCGTGAATAAATGAATGAAATCTGTTGTCCATAAAACATGAGGCACTTATTTAAGTATGCGTTGAATGGCAGCCTATAAGAAAGACGCTGCTCCATAATGTATTTTTCAGCAGTCATGGTTAAGAGCAGAACACTTAGAGGAGATTTGTTGACTTGTGTCATGATCAGCTTTTGTAGGGTGACAGTGTTTAAATGATAAGTAACACCTGAACACAAATTATCCAACATTATTATGCATTTCTGTCTTTAAAATCGATTAGTTATTTCACTCTGTGCCCTTCTTCTGGACAGCACATTTAGGAACATCACTTAATGAAAAATTGAACCGTGGTTTATTATGCGTTGATACGGCTGTATGTGTCAGTGCAGTTGAACTCATTTTACTTTTGTGTTCAGCAATTTTGATGTGACGTCGAAATTCCAGACGTCTTGTTACGTTACTGAAACTTTATGTTGTTACTGTAACTGTGACTGCCGTGGACGCTGGACCATCTACTGAATACTTAACAGTAATAAGTGTAATAATTCTAGCGACGTAAGCGCATGTAAGTACGTCAGTACTGCACATTAGCAAAAGAGGGCATTTTAGCAGGTTATCAGGTCAGTGAACATCTGCTCAGATATCTGAAGTGTGGAATGAATTTAAAGCATTAAGAGAAGAAAAAGGAAGGTGGCTCTCTGCTCACTGAGCCCCAGTGCAGGGGAGATTGTGATGTAAAAGAAATAAATAGTAATACGAGTAGAAGAGTGTAGAGTTATAATTTCCTTGAATTACAATGCCTAATGCATAATGCTCAGCGTCTAACTCACTGACAATATGGATCCTACTTTACAATAACCGAAAAATTAAGACAGTTATCACTCTGTACCGTGAGAATCATGTGAAACGAACAAACGCAATCTGTAGGCAAAATGCAGTCACTTCGATTATTAATAAATGAATTTCAAAGGCCAAAAGCAATCGGGTTCTCTTGACCCAGTGATTTCCTATACAGTTTTTTTTTCTGAAGCAACAGCCCATCTCGGGTCTAGGCCGCCTCCTTGCTGAGTTGTCTAGATTACACACGATTAGAAACACACCGATAGAACTCTTCTGAATGAGTGATCAGCGCGTTACAGAGACTGTTACTTACACAACTTACAACGGACACAAGTGACAAACAGCCATGCCCTCAGTGGGATTCGAGCAAGCGATCCCAGCAATCAAGCGGCTGCAGTTCCGCGCTTTAAACCGGCCACCGAAAGCTGCCTCCCATAAAGTCAGTGGTAGGGAAATAGATGGATGATGGTTCCTTTGCAACTGTATATGATGGGAATTTGAAATAAATTGCTAATTTATAAAAAAAAAAAAATTTTTTTTTTTCATCTAGTTTCATTCTAATTTCCCTTCTTTTACCCCTCGACATCTGCAGTTCCTCTCATAAACCTAACTTGCAGGTGGTTACGTACAGCAACACATGCACCTGTAAATGGGTATGACTTTATGCGTGTAGGAGGCAGAGAGAGGTAACCCTTCTCAACATTGACGCTTTCATTTCTGGGAAGAGGAATATGTCCAATGGCTAAAAACGAAAATAGTCCCTTTAAAAATTCTTATAATAAAACCAACGAGATGCTTTAATGCTTGCTAGCAGGATCAGGATGGAATTGATATCCATCCTGATCCCGCTAGCAAGCAGTCAGCACAACTTGATGACATTGTACCTATTACTGTGGGTACAGTACTAGACTCCTGATGATGGACAGAAAACCTGTCCGAAACATGTAGAGTTCTATTCCAAAAATGAATTTGAGAAATTAGTGCATCTCGTTGGTTTATTATAAGAATATACCACGATGCGCGGTACTCTGAATGTCAAATCCCTTTGAAACCCCTTCAAATGTTTTCTCAAATATTTTTACTCGGTTTAAGAGAAACCAGTCCTTTCTCACCAGTTAGTCCCCGTCATAGACGATTTTATGGTGGAGGGTAATGTACTGTGTCAGTGTGTCTGCATTGAGGAACTGTAAAATAAATAATAAATAAGTGCTAATGGTACCGAACCTTTTGTGGCTGAAGCGGTTAGACGCCAGCCTTTCGCCACGGAGACCAGGTTTCTATACCAGGTCAATCCAGTTGGTTCTGTGGTGGACAGAGTAGCACTGGGACACATTTTCTTCAGAAAACTTCGGTTTCCCCTTGTCAGTATTTTTTCAACAATGCTATAAAATATTAGCACTTGAAAGCCTCTTTAAAATAACAATTGTTTCAACAATAACTAAATTACTTTACCCTCTCTTTACCCCTCATCGCATTGTGGTTAATAGATCTACATTGTGCCATACAGTTAATGTACTCGTATGTGTTATGCTGACACAGGATACTTACGCGAACCGTACGAATAGTAGCATAGACATGAGCTGTTACTTCTAAACACATTAACCGGTTAGACTTTGTAAGGTAGACTGTGTTTGAAATGTGATGGCACACGCGCAGAAACCAGATTTCGTCTTTCGGCGAAACGGAGGAGTCCATTTCAATCGCCGGTGTGCGGAGATGGGGGCTCAGTTCAGTCGACTACTGGCAGTCGAGGTGTGCGCTTCAGCGGTAGTAATGCTGGATACACCATCTTCTGAGGTAGTGTGAAAGGTACTGGCTACCCACTCCATTCGCCTGTTTCCCCCTTTACTTCCCCGCCCCTGCTTCACCGTGTGCTATCACATTTCAACTGGACTTTAGAACACGTGTGTTTACTGCGTGTACTGCGGTATAAGAAGTGACGTTATACGCTGCTACATCTGTCTGATGTTCAAAATAATTAATGCTGTATCGCTCTCGAGCAGTGTTTTTTTCAAGGAATTGTCACCAAAGTTTAACTTACATGTGTGTGTATTTTCTGTTCGCATGGCGAAAATAAGGCTTTTATGTTGGCTTACAAGGTGGCTTCTTATTGTGTATGTACGTGAATTTTTCATGTTAGCGCGCGCGCGCGCGCGCGTGTGTGTGCGTGCGTATTTACAAAACCGCCTCTGATTAAAACGTGACAATATTTGAAATTATGTCAGCTCATAAAAACAGCGGATTCCTTATTTAAATCAGCTTTAACATTTTTATGAATCGTGAAGCAATATGGTGCAGGGTTTTTCGTCTGAAAGTTTACGTATTGAGCGGGTGAAGAAGTTACCCATATTTTGTGTGGACCTTAGTTCCATGCAGGTGTTGTTCACATTATCTCACTATTGGGCACCATCCTAAGCCAGCTGTAACCGTTCTTCAACCACACATTGTGTTCTTGTTTTTAAATTCGATTAGATATTTTGCAGGATTTGAATGGAATAATTCTGCGAGGATCGTGGCGCTGTAAATCTTTATTTTGTGGAGGACGTCTATATGTTACGTTAAACATTTTGTAACGTGACTATGAATGTGTTACACCGAATTTCACAATGCTGTCTATGCAAATGTCTTTAACCTTTGTCTTCGCTTTCATAATCCAGTGAATCGACATATCGTAAGATTTGAGGTTTTCACAGCACTGGGGATGAATTTGGAAGTAGTTTGTGAAATGATGTCATATTGCTTGGTAACTACTTCCTGACTGTCGGCGCTTGCTGCCTCTCTCTTCCGTGTGGTCCAAAAGACTATTTTTTCTTGGTTTACTCCGACTGTTGTACAGAAAGAAAGAGCGCGCATTTTTAGTTGGCTAGGAGACTGGCTGATCCTCAGTATTACTCTGAGTGACTTTGAGAGGATAAAATCTTGCGAGAAAATATTCTGGGATCTCTCTGAAGATGGGACGAGCAAATTCTGTTAAAAGGCCTGTAACTAATTACAAGTCAACTTGGCGTCCATGTCATTGGACTTTAGTTTCCAGCTTGTGGCATATTTGCTTGACACAGAGTAAGCAACGGTTCTGCATTCCTTGCATTTAAACCGTTTTCTATCCGGCGCTGAACCGTTCGGTTTATTACCCAAGGCTTTACACGTATTCGAAGGCTATTTGGATCCACGATGCTCATTATTTACATGGAATCTGGACGTTTGTCTGCACGCTAGAAACATTTCCTGTTTGATTTGATTGCTGCTGTGAAGACACAGCCATTTACATGTTACTTTATTGGATTGTTATGTTCTAAATATTTACAGGATGAACCAAATATAATGACAAACAGAACTACACGGAACGAAGTTCTTAAGAAGCTCAGAGGTCAGCAGCTTGTTTCAAATATTCCGCCTTTGTGAAGTAGAAAAGTCGCTTTGAACATCCCGTGAAGACACAAATCGGAGGTAGAATTATAGCTACAAGAGGGTGGGTGGTCAACGACAGGTCCCGTTCGCTTCATCCTCGGGAAAGAGGTCCCGTGTCCATTGTACAGGAGACTGGGTGGGCCTCTTGGTTCAGTCTCTAAGGGTACGGAAAATTTTTCCCCCCTCTGGGGTTCGAACCGCCTCTTCAAGTAATATGACCATCCATTCTGTTGTTGAGAAGAATGTTCAAGCCCCAGCAATATCTGGTATTTGCTGAAAAGCCAGTCTCTTTGTGGCGAATTCTTAGCCTTCAGTTCAACTTCCAATCTGACTGCGAATTTGTTCTCATCATTCCGTGCAGGATTTCTTGTCTACTCGCTGCTTGATATCACGGCATGATATTTTAGTAAGGGACCGCTTAATTTGGGCGTTTGAAAATATGCGTATTTGCTAAATATATGGGAAATCGATGTTGAGTTACTGAAGAAACAAAGGTTCTGTATGGACACAAGGTATTTAATACTTTCAGATCATTTTGTTTGATAAATTCTCTTTCTGCGATTAGCTAGTTAAACCGTCTAATTTGTACTACATGTCCAGCACAAGCGTCATCCCCTCATCGTAAAAATGATAGGATGGTCGAAAACAACATAATGTCAACATGTTCCCTTTTATGCCTAGAATCACGGTGGGACGATCTAGATGGGGACTGTATGTCACTCCGTGCCCTTCGCAGGTTTACAGACCCTCGGTGTTTCTTTTCATCCCAACACCATCAAGCAGAGTCAACTTGAAGTCTGACGCAGTTTCAAAAGAAGAAGAAATTATTGATTAATAGGGTAATGAGATATTTGCAATTAATGAGCACAAACTTTCTGTAAAACTAATAATGAAGCGCGTTATTTTTTGTAGTCCAGTAATAATTAGTTTAATAAATCATTTTGCAGTTAGCGCAGACTTACGGTAAAATTAATAATGAATAATGTAGTTGACACTAGTCTTATTTTGATTAGGGCAATAAAATACTTGCAAATTTCTGGCACAAACTTTCCCTAAAACTGGTAATTAAACTTATGTAATCATGCACAGCCCCTTAATTCTTAACTGCGGTGTTCTCGAGGAGCGGTTGTTTATGAAACTGGATATCTTTCCTTTGTTTCTAACAACACTAAAGGACGATATTGAAATTTTCATTTCTGGTTCGGTAGATTCTTGCCGGTAGGTGATCCCTTCAGAAGAAATTTGATTTGCCCTTTTATATGAATAGATCTGGTCACCGTAAAGGTAAGTAACACCGAGAGAAGGTCTGTGTGTTTAACGTGACAACATTTGCTAAAGAAAACTGTCACGAGGGAACGGCGTGGAACATTTTGTCGGTGTATTTTTAATAATGCGTTCTCCGCATACAATGCGTAGTGTAAAGAAATAGCTGGGAGGTCAAGTCTGTCTATCTCTCTCTGTACATGTTTCATCTCCGAAACTGCACAACGGAATTTCTCGTAGATGTAACCCTTTGAAAGATGAAGCGCAGACTCCTTTATTTAAAGACCCAGGCCGTACCGCGCAGTAAACACTTTTTATCTCGGTTATAAAAACCAATCAGTTTATGGTGTATGAGGTACAGTTCTCTGGTTGTTCTCAGATAAATACAAAACACATGAATACAGTGTGGGCAGAGCGTACAGTTGTTGAATGTTAAACCTGTTGGTGCATCACATAACCAGTAGACTTTAAAAGGTTAATGTAACACTTGACGTATGCTTTACAATTTTTGGATCAAGTTTTCGCAGTTCATACTGTATGAATATGACGTCCACTTCATAAGAAATTAAAATCCAACTTTTAAAATTTTCCCACCTAAAAAAAAATCAGGGTTAAACAAATTTTGTGTCTATGCAGTGTGGTAGTCCTGTTGGTAACGTACCCGTAGTTAGCTAATACCCCTGCAGAAGTCTGTTTTTCTTTGCAGTGTGAGAATTATATCTTAAATAATTTAACCTTTAAACCAGAAGGACTTTTAAGAACACTTGTGAAAATTATTTTATGTGTTGTCAAAATCGGAGTACAGTTTATGACTTTCGTGAGTGCTAGTTAAATCTGAGATCATAACCGAAAGCCTCGGCGTGGACTGTAGTACTTTTGGTTCGCATTTTAAATTCGAATTTTAGGCTTGAATGGTGGCAGAATCTTCTTTGTTGTGTTATTTTGTCCTTTGCAGGCGAATTTCGGATAGTGCAGTTAAGTAGCTACAGCCGCTTCCATATATATATATATATATATATATTCTAATTACCATTCACGTTTATGAAAAGAATTGGACTCTATATAAGACATGAAGCTGAGAAGCGAGGGAAATAGAGTATTGATAAACCATATATATATACAGCCGCTCTTGAATTTTTAACATTTGATACAATTCTGCAAATCAGGAGGTCTTCTTATATTTGAGGGTGACTGTAACTATGAAATTTTCTCCGTTTTCACTTATTCAACTCTATCTTTGCTACAGCATTACGTAATCAAAATATGTTGAACTTTTTTTTTTGATATTTTGCTGACCGTGCATCTCAGTATAATCTTAGTAATTAACCAACTTAATGCACAAATTCTTGTTTTATAATAAGTTTATTAAATGCCTCTACATGTTTCGAGCACTATGTGCTCATCATCGGGAGGTCAAAATTGTATTTTACAGCATCTGGTATCATCACACCTGTAGGTGGCCGTCCGGTTTGGTTAATTACTAAGATTATACTGAGATGCACGGTCAAAGCTCAAAAAAAGCTCAGGTGTGATGATACCAGATGCGGTACAATAGAATTTTGACCTCCTTATGATGAGCACATAGTGTTCGAAACATGTAGAGGCATTTAATAAACTTACTATAGAACAAGAATTTGTGCATTAATTTGGTTAATTACTAAGATTATGTTGAGCCTAACCGCGTTACATGAAATGTTGCCGCCTTTGTGTTACTAAGAATTACTTCGACATCAGTGAGCTGCTTGTTGCTGTTTAATTTTGGATGGGTTTTACAATTTTAAAATCGCAATAAAAATCAGGAATAATTATTTTATTGCTGCAGGAGCAAACAGCTCGTAGATAAAAAAAATACTATTGAAATGTGAATAGTGCAGCAGTAATTAATGAACACGGAGGATGAAGCTTGCATGAGCTAGGCAAATACTTAACCTGGTGTCATCATCGGACTGATGGCTGCTTACATTGACAGGCGACATCCGTTTCAGCGGTTGGTGCCAGCTAGAGAACATCTGGTGGCGGAGGTGGATTTGTGTGGGTGTTGGTGACAAGCAGTTTGCTTGCCCCTCCCTGCTATAAATAAGCCAACGTTGAGTGACTGCGTCTTGAATACATGCTGGGTCCTATTTTAACCATTCATCTCATACACTACTTGCAACTTCTCACCCGGAATGTTATATTTTTAGTTCTCCTAACCTACTTTGTTTAAAATTTTAACTGTGTCGAGTGTTGATTGTTATTCAGTTAGTCATGACACTTGACATCTGGTTAAGCATCCTGTATTCTGTTCATTAATTATTACTGCTGGGATGGTTTGTGTGGTATTATGTGTGTATTGGTGTGTTAAGTGCTTCTTTACTGTCTGTTGTTGAGCTTTGCGGTTTCTTTCTATGACGGACGGACAGAAGTGGCTGTTGAAATTCAAGATGAAATGGGAGCAGATTAAATTCCATAAATATTTGCTCTCAATTCAATTGGGAATACCCTGTGTACACATGTGCTATACAAAAGCCTACACGTGAAAGCATGCACAAATATGATCTTATTCTTGTTTGCAAGTAAGAAATCTGGTGTTGTATGCTCTCTTCTGGGTAATTCTCCGGCGTCTGAATTTTATATGCCAATGTTTCGGAACACTCTGTTCCATCTTCATAGGCGGGTAGCCTACCAGCCTATGAAGATGGAACAGACAGAGTGTTCCGAAACATTGGCATATAAAATTCAGACGCCGAGGAATTACTCGGAAAAAAGCATGCGACGATCAGAACAAGGCGAAAGTTTGAAATCAAGAAGAAATCCGGTGTTTTACTTGATATAAAGAACGCAGACTGGGGACGAATAAATAAAATAAAAATATGAAAGTAGCTGGTAGGGATAAAGCCTACACTGGTTTGGATGCGAATGAAGTAAGAGACAAATTGCGAGACCTTAAGGTAGAAGGTAGAATGGAAGTTGTTCTTACAGAAATACCAAATGAATGTATGGACTGGTTTTGGTTTTCTCAGGGCAGGAATTTTAAGTTGCGACATCTCCGTTGTGTACTACAATGATATAAAATAGGATAAAATAGTCAAACACAACTGTGGAAGTTTTATTTAGTTAAGTAATAGCATCACTAATAATAACTACATGTTTCGGCCTACCTAGTGGCCATCATCAGTTTACATCCGTCTGCCACAAGAGTTTTATAAATTATGCATATCTGCGTCTAGATGTTGAGGTCTAATCACCTATTACTCTATTTTGGTAACTAATATATATTGGGAAAAATCTGGGGGGTCCTGGGGCGTTAATGTGAAGCTGCTTTAAGAGAGGAATTTTCTTCCAAAATAAGTAATATGATTGTAGTTTAACAGGGAAATGGTCGGCGTGAACGTAACATACATTAGAGAAATAACCACCATTCAAACGCGACCTTGTTTAAAAGGTGTGGTTTTTTTTTAAATGTATCTGTCATTTACATCAAAACAGTCGAAAGTAGAGGTCTGGGTTTGAGTGGACGGATGGAGGTGGATGTTGAATCGGAGGGATGACTCTAAGTAGGCACGAACAGTAGATTGATTGCATGATGCCATCTGATCCCTGATGGGAACAGTGCAAACTTTTAGATAACCAAATCATCCGTAAAAAATTCTTTATTATGGAGAGATGATGATGATGATGATGATGATAACAAAATCACCGGTAAAAAAATCCGTTATGCTGGAAAGATAAAAATGATGATAACCAAACCACCTGTAAAAAATCCGTTGTGCTGGAGAGATGATGATGATAATGATGATGACTGTAATCCATGAAATAAGGACTATTTGCCTCTTGGCATCTTGTTAAATTGGTTCTCCAGTCATCCTGATGAAGAGCCTGTATCATGATCAGGACAGTCTTCTTCTGTTGTAATGCTTGTGGACGATATGTGGTATACGTGTTAAGTGCGGGGAAATTTTACGTATTGTTCCTCAAACCTTTTATCCCGTAAATGCGACGACCTTATATGGGGGAAGACGATAACTGGGGACCCTTTACAAGAATAAGAAAATGTAAAGATAGGGTCTGTAAAATTAATGCCATGATTTGAGGTTATTAATCTCGCTGATTCATAATTCTACACCCACAGGAAGGTTACAGAGTCAATTTTGAGAAGATCTCTTGAGTCAGTGAACACCGTTCCTGTTTTTATATAGTTCATTTCCTTGTTCGCTACAGCATTCCACCGAACTGTGTTCTGAGAATGTCAATTCCAGTCGACGCCCTCACTTTATTACTCACCAAGGCCTACTTAAATTAAATAACTGGCCAAACATTTTCTCGGACAGGGCGGTGACATGCCATGCAAGTAACAAATGCTTCTAACACATTCTTACTCATATATAATTGAGATTAAAACGTTGCTGCCATTGGAGCCATTAGAAACCCACACAAAAACTGGTCTTTCGATTGATTTACGTAACCCTGAAAGTTTGTGTGTACTAAATTGCACGTAGACTGATACTGAGAAAGTTAGGTCTAGTAAGGAGTCTGAAATTTCATTAGAAAGCAAATGGAAAATTTAACAGCCGTTTGTGTAATTTTCCTAGAATTAAATTGAATCTCAAAATTAATTACACATTCATTATGAAGAATTGATTTATTTTATAATTGAGACTTTCCTTTGTGCCTTTTTTTATTTTGTCTGAATTGGATATTTCTACCACTTGTACACTGACCACAAGTTACAGCCGTCAGATTTCAGACCTATTGGGTCACTAGAAGAGTGCTAAGGTAAAGTGATCCTGTTACGGGCCCGGTGTGGCCCAGAGGGTGGGTAGAGGTATAGCTCTACTCTTCCATGACCGCGGCAATAGAAGGGGGTGAGTGGTCAGCAACACGCCCCGGCCGCACTTTACCCCCTGGAAAGACCCGGTACCCATTTTACAGGAGGCTGGGTGGGCCCCAGGGCCGGTCTGGACGGGCGGAAAATCTCGTCCCCACCGGGATTCAATCCCGGACCGTCCAGCCCGTAGTCAGTCGCTCTACCGACTTAGCT
>Ga0123357_10008616_pt1 | contig 12764 bp, 10 predicted proteins | sample TergutEmb28metaG_FD_89873 | JGI IMG/M metagenome (GOLD analysis project Ga0123357, IMG submission 89873) | Embiratermes neotenicus P4 segment gut microbial communities from Petit-Saut dam, French Guiana - Emb289 P4 | ecosystem: Host-associated > Arthropoda: Insects > Digestive system > Gut ... | reverse complement strand
ACAACACTAAGCAGATCAAATATAAACGAAAACTTAATTTAGTTTTACCGTACCTGTATGGAGGAGAGTTGACGGCGTAAGTGGAAGGTGGTGAGGAAGTGAAATGTTATTGTTTGGAAGGGGACTCTTTTTCTTTATGTCTTTTGGCACCAGTCGACTCTGCTTCAGACCCACGGAGCCACTGCCTCACTATAAAGTTGTCCAGTGCAATTTGTTTTTGTATACGTTTTAAAATGTTTCTAAAGTGACACATGGCATTATCATTGAAAATGTTTATGCTGCGGCTTGCTACTGCTTTATCGGGGTGATATCGTTCCACGAAACTTTGCACCTCACTCCATTTTGCACAAATTTCACTGATCAAAGCAGTAGGAAATCCTTCCTTCCTTCCTTCCTTCCTCTTCCTCTGAAGACATTTCCTCCACAATTGCCTTTTGTAGCTGCATCTGTAGTTGTTCCAGTTCTTGTGTGTTGAGTTCATCTTTGTGGTCCTCTAGTAACTCCTCCACATCTTCATTGTTATCATCCAAGCTAATGTTTTTGCCTAGAGACACAATATCATAGATAACAGCAGATTCTTCATTGTCAAAGCCCTCTAATTCTCTGCCTGCAACACATTCTGACCACAATTTCCTCCAGGCCCAATTCATGGTCCTGAAAGTCATTTGTTGCCAGGCTTTGTCAACGAGAGTTAAGCAATGAAGAATATTAAAATTGTGTTTCCAAAAGTCTCCGAGTCTTAATTCTGTGTCGGAGGTTACCTCAAATCACCTTTGAAAAAGTGCCTTAGAACAGAGCTTCTTGAAGTTTGAAATTACCTACTGATCCTTGGGCTGTATTAGAGGAGTCGTGTTAGGAGGCAGGAACTTCACTGTAATAAAATCTAACTCCTCCATCAACTCGTCTGCCAAGCCAGGAGGGTGAGCAGTTTCATTATCCATCACAAGAAGGCACTTTAGTGGCAAATTATTTTCCTGCAAGTATTTCTTCACACTTGGGGCAAAGACTTCATGAATCCACTCAAAAAACATTGCCCAGTTACCCAAGCCTTACTATTAGCCCTCCACATTACTGGCAATTTACTTTTTATCACATTTTTTTTAAACACCGTCGGATTCTCCGAATGCTACACGAGTAATGGCTTGATCTTGAAGTCCCCTCTTGCATTTCCACATAGAAAAAGAGTCAGTCTGTCCTTCATTGGTTTGTGTCCCGATAACGCTTTCTCCTCTTCGGTGATGTACGTCCCCCTTGCATTTTTTCCAGAACAGACCGGTTTCGTCACAGTTAAACACTTGCTGGGGAATAAATCCATTAGCTTTTACATAGTCACTAAAATCTTGCACAAATTCCTCAGCAGCTTTTTGGTTCGCACTCGCAAGCCTCCCCAAGCTTATCCACACTGTATGCCACTTCTTTTCTTAAAATTCTCAAAGCACCTTCTGCTAGCTTTGAAAACATCAGTATCACCACTCGTACCAGGACATTTTTTACCAGGTCATAATGCAAACGCCTTGCTTTTTAACAAATCACACCCTCAGAAAAGCTGTTGCCAGCTAACTTATTGTCGTTTATCCAAATTAGCAGCAATTTCTCCAATTTTTCAAAAGTCTGTGATCTTTGTTTAATAACTGTCACTCCTCTTACAACATCGGCTTTTTTGATTGACTCTCTATTTTTAAGAATAGGACAGATTGTTGATTTTGCCATCCCAATCTGAGTAGCAAGATCAAAGTCACGAACACCATTTTCATGTTTGGCTATGATTCCTTTCTTAACACCTATCATGATATTGGTAATTTTTTTTTCACTTTGCTGCTATCATTGCCTTTCTTTGGACCCATGGTGTCCTATTTAAAGAGAAGGCACAGTGAATTCGAGTGAACAAAAGCTACACAGCAACTGACATTCTCGGCGATTGGTGTTGCTGACTCGGGTTTTTTTCCGCTAGATAATTCTTCTATGAATATTGCCAACACTGACACTCCCAGCTTATCGCTCCACGATGTTGACGGCTTGCGTGTTCGTACGTGACAGTACGTCATCCGAGACACTTTGTGTTCGGAAAATTTGTTCGTAAACCAAATTTTTCTTGGTATGAGGCGTTCGTGAACCGAGGTTTTACTGTATTATAAACGAATTGCAACACTTTTTCAGAAGCTGCAGCTACCTGTACAGGTTTAACTGCATCAGCACTGTGTATATGGAGACGAATGTTATGGGAATTGTGTTTGGTAATAGATGTAGTGTACATAATTACAGAATTTGGTATGTTGGGGATTTTAGATCGCCGCCTATTTTGTTATACCGGGTAACTGTGTGTCAGACTTAAATGTAATTTTAACAAATTTCCGGTAGTGAGAAAATTTACTGTAATAATATTGAAGTTTATTTTTGTGTTTCCTATAAAATTAAAACTGTTTCCAAATATTAAGTCACAGTGTGAGAAAAACAATGATGGAAATTGTACTGTCTATTGGAAGACCGGGAACTGCTAAATCCATAGCTTGGAGGAAAACATCGGTAAATCAGTGTGTTGCAGCAATTACTGTGCTATTGCTGTACACACAGGACGGTCATATTTAGACAGAAAACAGAATATGAAGATGCAGTAAGACAGTGCATATTTACTGTTCATGATGTGACGAAGAATTGTGTAAATACAAAGCAATATCAATGTCAATAGTTGGTGGCAGCAATCGGCTTGACAACAGCAACTGCAGCAAACAGTGTGCTGACAGGAATGGAATTACTGGAACTGGATCAAGACAGCTGTCAGTCGGTGAGTACAGATTGAGGTCAAAGGGGCAAGATAAGGTGTATATTGCATTGTTTCAATTTTGAATATAAACGAGAGTTTGACTTGGCAAACCGCTCAACCGGTTAAAGTTAGCAGCACTGAAATAACCAATCAAGGAACACTGCGAATTATTTGTATCAAGGTTCTTCTGGAATATACGAAAATGTTTAGATATAAAGCGTGGTATGGACAGTAACTAGCAAAAAGAAAACTGCGGTAACGTTGGGTGGAATTAACGACGCAGAAAATTCGTCATAAAACAGTAGGAAATAGCGGCGTTAAATGTACGAACTGCAGACGGAACGGCTGTTAGTACGGCAGGACTAGATTTAGAACTGCTGACACTGTGAGAACGGAAAGTAGTGAGGAATGTGGAAATAGTTTGTGATTGAAACAAATTTTGTTATACAATGCTTGAGTTAAACACATAACATGAAATTCCACGTAACATACATTATCAAACAGTTCAGTTTGTTGATAAAAAATCTGATATCCCTAAAAAATATCTGTACAGCACTTTCAGGTTTAATATAAATATGCAAAACCACGCTTGCACTGACGAAAATGTTAACTAAAAAGTGTGTGGTGTGCCGTCTGTAATTAGGGGTTTACTCTCAGTGCAACAGTGCGACAGGTAGGGCAGAATGACTGTTGGAAATAATAGCAATTTTCGGTGTACCTTCTGTAGAGTTGGGCTTAATGTTAGTGCAACAGCGCAACAGGTAGGACGGAATGACTGTTGGTCACTTTAGCAATTGTGCGGTGTACCGTCTGTAATGTGGGGATTACTGTTAGTGCAACAGGGCAACAGTTAGTGCAGACTGCCTGTTGGTCACTACAGCAATTGTGCAGTGTACCGTATGTAATGTGGGGCTTACTGTTAGTGCAACAGGGCAACAGTTATTTCAGACTGTTTGTTGGTCACTTTAGTAATTGTCCGGTGTACCTTCTGTATTTTTGGGGCTTATTGTTAGTGCAAAAAGGCAAACAGATATTTCAGAATGACTGTTGGACAATATAGCAATTGTGTAGTGTACCTGTGGGGATTACTGTTAGTGCTACAGGGCCAAAGGGAGGGCAGAATGGCTTTTCCCCTATAGTAATTTTGCGCTGTTCCGTCCGTATTGTGGGGTTTCCTCTTAGTGTAATAGGGCATAAGCTATTTCAGACTGACTATTCGTCACTATAGCAATTGTGCGGTGTACGGTTTGTATTCTGGGGCTTACTGTTAGTGCGAAAGGGCAACAAGTAGGGCAGACTGTCAGTTGGTCACTATAAAAATTGTGCCGTGTACCGTCTCTATTTTGGGGCTTACTGTTAGTGCAACAGGCACAAGGAATGTCAGACTGACTTTTGGTCACTACAGCAATTGTGCTGTATAACGTCTGTACTCTGGGGTTTAATGTAAGTGCAACAGTGCAACAGGTATTGCAGAATGACTGTTGGTTACTATAGAAACTGTGCGGTGTACCGTCTGTTTTGTGGGGCTAAATGATAGTGCAAAAGGCAAGAGGGAGTGCAGACTGACCGTTGGTCACTATAACAAATGTGCGGTTTACCGCCTGTAATGTGGGGTTTACTGTTAGTGCAACAGGGCAACAGGTAAGGCAGACAGAATGTTGGTCTCTATAGCAATTGTGCGGTATAACATCTGTAATATGGGGCTTAATGTGAGTGCAAAAGTGCAACAGATATTACAGACTGACTGTTGGTTGCTATAGTAATTGTGCGGTGCACCGTCTGTACTGTGGGGCTTACTGTTAGTGTAACAGGGCAAAAGATATTGCAGACGTACTGTTGGTCAATTCAGCAATTGTGCGTTGTACCAACTGTACTGTAGAGCTTGTTGTTAGTGCAACAGGGCAACAGGTAAGACAGATTGAATTGTGGTCTCTATAGCTATTGTGCGGTGTACCGTCTGTACTCTGAGGCTTACTGTGAGTGCAAAATAGCAATAGGTATTTCAGACTGACTGTTGGTCACTATAGCAATTATGCAGTGTACCGTCTGTATTGTGGAGCTTACTCTTAGTGCAACAGAGCAACAGATATTTGAGGCTGCATATTGGTCGCTATAGTAATTGTGCGATGTATCGTCTGTACTGTGAAATTTTCTGTTATTGCAACAGGGCAACAGATAGGGCAGACTGACTGTTGATATCTATAGCAATTGTGCTGTATACCGTGTGTACTCTGGGACTTACTGTTAGTGCAAAAGGGAAAAAGTTAGGACAGACTGACGGTTGGACACTATAGTAACTGTGCGGTGTACCGTCTGTATTGTGGGGCTTACTGATAGTGCATCAGGGCAAGAGGGAGTGCAGACTGACCGTTGGCCACTATAGCAATTGTACGGTGTACCGTTTGTATTATGGTGCTTACTGATTGTGCAATAGGGCAACAGGTATTTCAGACTGACTGTTGGTCACTATAGCAATTGTGCAGTGTACCTTCTGTACTGTGGGCTTACTGTGAATGCAACATGGCAACAGTTAATAGGGCCTTGCTGTTGGTCACTACAGCAATTGTGCGGTGTACCGTCTGTATTTTGGGGCTTACTGTTAGTGCAACAGGGCAACAAATATTTCAGACTGCATATTGGTCGCTATAGTAATTGTGCGATGTACCGTCTGTATTGTGAATCTTTCTGTCATTGCAACAGGGCAACAGATAGGGCAGACTGACTGTTGGTCACTATAGCAATTGTGCGGTGTACCGTTTGAATTGTGGGGCTTACTGTTAGTGCAAGAGGGAAACAGGGATGGCAGACTGAATGTTGGTCCCTATAGCAATTGTGCGGTATACCGTCTGTATTTTGGGGCTTACTGTTAGTGCAAAAGGCATAAGGTAGGGCAGATTGACATTTGGTCACTATAGCTATCGTATTGTTTAACGACTGTACTCTGGGGTTTGCTGTAAGTGCAACAGTGCAACAGGTACTGCAGAATGACTGTTGGTTACTATAGAAACTGTGCGGTTTACCGTCTGTTTTGTGGGGCTTACTGATAGTGCAACAGGCATGAGGGAGTGCAGACTGACCGTTGGTCACTATAGCAATTGTGCGGTGTACCGTCTGTACTCTGCGGCTTACTGTTAGTGCAACAGGGCAGCAGGTAAGGCAGACTGACTCTTGGTCACTATACCAAATGTGCGGTGTACCGTTTTTACGGTGGGGTTACTGTTAGTGCAACAGGGCAACAGGTAGGGCAGACTGACTCTTGGTCACTATAGCAATTGTACGGTGTACCGTCTGTACTTTGGGTCTTACTGTTAGTGTAACAGGGCAACACGTAAGGCAGGCTGAATGTTGGTCTCTATAGCAATTGTGCGGTATGCCATCTGTAATGTGGGGCTTAATGTGAGTGCAACATAGCAACAGATATTTCAGACTGACTGTTGGTTGCTATAGTAATTGTGCGCTGTACCGTCTGTACTGTGGGGCTTACTGTTAGTGCAACAGGGCAACAGGTAGGGCAGACGGACTTTTGGTCACCTTAGCAATTGTGCGGTGTACCAACTGTACTGTACAGCTTGCTGTTAGTGCAACAGGGCAACAGGTAAAACAGACTGATTGGTGGTCTCTATAGCAATTGTGCGGTGTACCGTCCGTACTGTGAGGCTTACTTTGAGTGCAACATGCCAAATATATTTCAGACTGACTGAATGTCACTATAGCAATTGTGCGGGTTACCTTCAATACTGTGGGGCTTACTGTTAGTGCGAAAGTGCAACAAGTAGGGAAGACTGTCAGTTGGTCACTATAGCAATTGTGCGGTGTACCGTCTGTAATGTGGGGCTTACTCTTAATGCAACAGGGCAACAAGGATGGCAGACTGACTGTTGGTCACTATAGCAAATGTGCGGTATACCGTCTGTAATTTGGGGCTTACTGTTAGTGCAACAGGCACAAGGTAGAGCAGACTGACTTTTGGTCACTATAGCAATTGTGTTGTATAAGGTCTGTACTCTGGGGTTTGCTGTAAGTGCAACAGTGCAACAGGTATTGCAGAATGACTGTTGGTTACTATAGAAACTGTGCGGTGTACCGTCTGTTTTTTGGGGCTTACTGATAGTGCAACAGGCAAGAGGGAGTGCAGACTGACCTTTGGTCACTATAGCAATTGTTCGGTTTACCGTCTGTACTCTGGGGCTTACTGTTAGTGCAACAGGGCAGCAGGTAGAGCAGACTGACTGTTGGTCACTATAGCAATTGTGCGGTTTACCTCCTGTACTGTGGGGCTTACTGTGAAATCAACAGGTCAACTGGTAATACAGACTTGTTGTTGGTTACTACAGCAATTGTGCGGTGTTCCGTCTGTATTTTGGGGCTTACTGTTAGTTCAACAGGGCAACAATTATTTCAGACTGCTAATTGGTCGCTATAGTAATTGAGCGATGTACCGTCTCTACTGTGAATCTTTCTGTTATTGCAACAGGGCAACAGGTAGGGCAGACTGACTGTTGATAACTATAGCAATTGTGCTGTATACCGTCTGTACTCTGCATCTTACTGTTAGTGCAACAGAGCAAAAGTTAGGACAGACTGACTGTTGGACTCTATATCAACTGTGCGATGTACCGTCTGTATTGTGGGGCTTACTGATAGTGCAACAGGGCAAGAGGGATTGCAGACTGACGGTAGGTCACTATAGCAATTGTGCGGTGTACCGTTTGTATTATGGTGTTTACTGTCAGTGCAACAGGGCTACAGTTATGGCAGACTGCCTGTTTGTCACTATAGCAGTTGTGCGGTGTACCGTCTGTACTCTGGGGCTTCCTGTTATTGCACCAGGGAAACAGGTAATGGAGACTGACTCTTGGTTAATATAACAATTATGCTGTATACTGAATGTACTGTGGGGCTTACTGTTAGTGCCACAGGGCAACAGGTATTGCGGACTAAATGTTGATCTCAACAGCAATTGGGCAGTATATCATCTGTAATATGTGGCTTACTGTGAGTGCAACAGAGCAACAGCTATATCAGTCTGACTGTTGGTCACTATAGCATTTGTGCTGTGTACCGTCTGTACTGTGGGGCTTACTGTGAATGCAACAGGGCAAGAGGTAGGGCAGACTGTCTCTTGGTCCCTATAGCAATTGTGCTGTGTACCGTCTGTATTTTGGGGCTTACTATTAGTGCAAAATGTAGGGCAGACTGACTGTTGGTCACTGTAGCAATTGTGCGGTTTACCTTCTGTACTGTGGGGCTTACTGTTAGTGCAACTGGGCAACAGGGAGGCAGACTGACTGTTGGTCACTATAGCAATTGTGCGGTGTACCGTCTGTATTTTGGGGCTTACTGTTAGTGCAACAGCTCCAAAGTTAGGGCAGACTGACTCTTTTTATCTTTAGCAATTTTGCGGTTTACCGTCTGTACTTTGCGGCTTCCTGATAGTGCTACAGAGCAAGAGGTAGAGCAGACTGGCTCTTGGTCACTATAGCAATTGTGCGTTTTTCCGTCTGTACTGTGGGGCTTACTGTTAGTGCAACAGGACAACAGGTAGGGCAGACTGACTGTTAGCCCCTATAGCAATTATGCGGTTTACCTTCTGTTCTGTGGAGCATACTGTTTTTGCAAAATTGAAACAGTTAAATCAGACTGGTTTTTGGCCACTTTAGCAATTGTGCGGTTTACCGTCTGTACTGTGGGCTTTCCTGTCAGTTCCAAAGGGGTAGAGGGATAGCAGAATGTCTGATGGTCACAATAGAAATTTAGCTGTTTACCGGCTGTTCACTAGGTCTTGCTGTCAGTTCAACAGAGCAACAGGTAGTGCGGACTGACTGTAACTATAACAAAAGCAGCAATATACATAAAACACTATACATCTACACACTTACACCAACTCTCTCTTTCTTCTACACAGTTACTTTGCGCGTTACACAAAAGCGTTATGCAGGGTGTGTTTACATTATGTGAACTGTCAGGTACAGCTTCAATTTTGAAAAGAATTCCTTTATCATCTTCATGCTATACTGAAGCTAACAATAAACTGTGCACTAAATACTTTCAGCAATTGTGCTGCTAGCGTGACAGGACTGAATGTGGTGTTGCTAAATGGGTGAAATATTTCAGTACTAATAAAAATACTACTGATACAAGAAGAGCAACAACAACAACAACAACAACAACTTCTACTACTACTACTACTACTACTACTACTACTACTACTACTACTACTACTACTACTACTACCACCACTACTACTACCACTCCTACTAGGACTGCAGTATGAAACATTGATTAAATCTGACATAATGACAATGATAGTGTTCACATTATGGCTATGACGTCATGCAGTATGTTAGAGGTACAGAGAAATTTGTGAGGCAATTTAAAGTCTTATGTTTGAAAACAATGTGTGCTTTTTGTGCTTGTTCCTTACTGAGAGCCCTGAAAGCTATTTCACATAACACTGTCAATATATACAGTATATTTTTAAAACGTAATACAAAATCTCGTAATCAACTAAGCACTGTCAACTTTATACAATATATTTTTAAATCTCCGCCTGAAAATGGCTCCACAGAAAGGATCCGAAACTTATGGTTGAGAAATATGATGTGAATATCTTTAAATAATTAATAAGAACTGTTCAACAGACAGATGTGTTAGACTGTATATTTTATATATTTCCACTGAACAACAAACTGACATTTCTTATTGGAATCGCACATTTCGTCCCAAAGTTCGTAGGTAGTTTTAAACGGACTGACATTGACATGTGAGATTTTGATGATATGAAGTTTCCACATACCAACTACTGAAGTCTGTTTGTGCTGTAAGATTTATCAGAAGGTTTGCAGTTCTAAAACAAAATAAAAATGAACCAATACTTTCTGGCGGTAAGTGAAGAACACAAAATGCTCTATACAACGAATAACACAGTTCTGTTTTTATGTTGACACAAATCGCTGTATCGTTATCGTGTCAATTTACTGTATCGGACAGCATGCAGCTATTTATTGTTTACTTTAACGCAGTTCATCAACTGTGCTTTATAACGCTCAATACAGAAAGTTCTAATTTTCAGCCAATCACAGTGCTGCATTTATCAAGAACAGCTACACGTTTCGGTCTCAACAGACCGCCAACACAACGTTCCAAAACAATAAAACAATGCAATATATATCTATAGAACAGATATAGCTTTTAGTGTGTTGGATCACAACAGTTTACAGTCTGTGGTCATTCAGCAGCTGGCAGTTACAGAACTGTTCTGTAGGGCCTAATGAGGTGTGTACTGGTAAAGCTGAAGTTCTGGGAATGTGTGATAAAACTGTTGGATGTTATATGTGAAACAGCAGTGTAATTCTCGGTACATACTGCATACATATATATATTGGGTACTGCTGTATATGGCACGGTGAAAATATGGCTATTTGTAAGTTGAGAAGCTTTGTTTTTTCTTATGCATTATATTTTTCATTGAATTGCACCAAATTTTAAAATGTCATGGTTTGTTAATATAATGCTCGATGTGTTCCTTATTAAATTTGTGAAACTATTAGTGCCGGTGCAACAGCTATCAGAGTGAAGCTTGACGGCCTGCGGTTTGAGATTTTGTGTTTATTGTGCATGTCAAGTTTCAGAGGTTTGTGAGCATTGTGGTAGGATATAGAACAGACAGCAGAAGGAGTAATGGAGAGTGAGAAGAAGCTTCGATGTGATGCTGCAATGTATGCACTAAATCAGTCTTCTGCTTTCTGCAGAATAGAAAAAGCAAGAACGAGACTGGGAAATGTTGAATATAATGTTTCATCTGTACATGCATTGTGACAGATTATTATAACAGAGGAAGGAAATGTGTTATGCAACAGTATCACTGTGTGTTCAATCATTCACTATGGTTTCTCACATAAACAAATCAGAAAACTTGCCCTACTGCACCAAGTATTAGATCGACCTACGAGATAAAATTGAAAAAATCAGGAAATGGCAGCACAGATTTGTTAAATAGTTTAATGAAACAATACAAGTATCTGTCCCTCAGAAACCCACAAAACACAAAGAAGCACTGCTGCATGCGGTTTAGAGAGCAACATGTAATATAAACTTAAAATTGACTAGAATGCACTGAAAATAAAACAATTATAAGCCTGGGTACATATTCACCAGGACCAAACAGGAATTACAAATATTGTTCAGTCATGAGACTGATACAGTTTGTCGCTTAAAAATTGTGAATATTTAAAGACAACGACTGCTACATCAAAGGTCCATCTTGGTGGGTGAAGCTTGTCACAAATAAATGAGTAAACAAAGAGGTTCTGTAATTAAAATGTGCGGATGTATTACTTTTACATACTACTTCGCAAAAGAAGTGCCATTTTGTATGTCATTATTTTTGTCCATCCCGTTTTGTTCATTCAAAATTGAAGAATTTCAAAATGATGTTCAATCATGCCCCACTGTCCCCTACATATGTTTTATGTCTTCAAGTATGTATCCATAAATCTTCTCAGATATATATTAAAGTAGAAGTTTCTTAACACATATAAAAAAAACCACCCTCATATTAAAGTGGGAGCTGAGTTGTTCAATACGGACAGAAAGACAGAAAAACAGGCGCTAATAATCGCTTTCGCGATATTGCGAAAGCGCCTAAGGAGTGGGAATATTAGAGGAGACCAGGAAAAACCCATCACATGAAAGAAATTTAGCATCGTTCCTTGGATACATAAAATACCATAAAATTTCCTGCACCAAAAAGCGAAACTTCAAACAACAAATGAAGTGAAGCTGGTAAACACTATGAATGCAGATATTCCTGCTACAAACATAAAGTGAATTTAAATTACATAAATAAATTACACAACGCAAAATATTCAAGACACGGAAGGTATAGCACGAAGAGAGGCTTTATGTGCTGTAGTGGGAACGGTTTATTGTGTAATACGATGGTAACTGTTGTGTGTAGCGGTGAGATATATTGTGTTGAGTGCTGTATTGGGAACGGTTTGTTGTGTGTTACGAAGGAAATTGTTGTGTGTAGTGGTGAGATACATTGTGTTGAGTGCTGTATTGGGAACGGTTTGTTGTGTGTTACGAAGGAAATTGTTGTGTGTAGTGGTGAGATATATTGTGTTGAGTGCTGTATTGGGAACAGCTTGTTGTGTGTTACGGTGGTAAATATTGTGTGCAGCAGTGAGAATTGTTGTGTTGTGTGCTGTGTTGGAACGGTTTGTTGTGTATTTCGATGGTAACAGTTGTGAGTAGCGGTTAGACATATTGTGTTGAGTGCTGTATTGGGAACGATTTGTTGTGTGTTACGATGGGAATTGTTGTGTGTAGCAGTGAGATACATTGTATTGAGGGCTGTATTGGGAACGGTTTGTTGTGTGTTACGATGGAAATTGTTGTGTGAAGCTGTGAGATACATTGTGTTGAGTGCTGTATTGGGAACGGTTTGTTGTGTGTTACGATGGAAATTGTTGTGTGTAGCTGTGAGATACATTGTGTTGGGTGCCGTATTGGAAACGGTTTGTTGTGTGTTACGATGGAAATTGTTGTGTGTAGTGGTTAGATATATTGTGTTGAGTGCTGTATTGGGAACGGTTTGTTGTGTGTTGCGAAGGAAATTTTTGTGTGTAGTGGTGAGATATATTGTGTTGAGTGCTGTATTGGGAACAGCTTGTTGTGTGTTACGGTGGTAAGTGTTGTGTGCAGCAGTGAGAATTATTGTGTTGTGTGCTGTGTTGGAAACGGTTTGTTGTGTATTTCGATGGTAACAGTTGTGAGTAGCGGTTAGACATATTGTGTTGAGTGCTGTATTGTGAACGGTTTGTTGTGTATTACGATGGTAACTCTTGTGTGAAGCGGTAAGTTATATATATTTTTTTTAATATTTGTGTATTCCATCACGTTGTGTATATGGATAATATTTATATATTTAAAACCGTCTTACACAACACAGTTTGCTAAAAGCAACAATTAGTATTATTACAACATGTTTCGACTTTTT
>Ga0123357_10008613_pt1 | contig 12765 bp, 13 predicted proteins | sample TergutEmb28metaG_FD_89873 | JGI IMG/M metagenome (GOLD analysis project Ga0123357, IMG submission 89873) | Embiratermes neotenicus P4 segment gut microbial communities from Petit-Saut dam, French Guiana - Emb289 P4 | ecosystem: Host-associated > Arthropoda: Insects > Digestive system > Gut ... | reverse complement strand
TTTGTGGATTTACCACAATCAGACATGGCTTTTTTTCAAATTTTTGCTGACAAAATGGGTTGGTTGGTGGATAAAAAACAAAACCTTTGGGATAAATATATCCAAAACAGTCCTCAAGGTGTTGATTTATCGGACGAAGAAATAATGGAAGAAGTTAGAGCTGTGCGTTATGGAAAAGTGGAGAATAATTATTGATACTAATCTTTGGATTTCTTTACTAATTGGTAAAAAATTATCTGAAATACGGACATTGTGTAGCAGAGATACTGTTTCTATTTATATCTGTGAGGAATTGATAAAGGAATTTGTTCGTATTGCTTCCCGTGAAAAAATCAGAAAATATGCCTCAGAAGAACGAGCAACAGAAACTGTGAATTTAATGAAGTCATCTTGTATTGAGGTTTCTATAAAAAATACAGTTGTATCATCGCAGTTGAGAGATGCCAACGATTTATTTTTACTTGCATTAGCCGACATTGTTAAAGCTGACTATATTTTGACAGGCGATAAGGATTTATTAACGTTGCAATTTCATAATCAAACAAAAATTGTTACCTACGAAAAATTTGTTAGATTATTAAATGAGGGAAAGGAATCAATATAGGTAAATTCTTATTTCGTTAATCAATGTTAAATTGGCTCATACCTTGATTTTTTATAATAATTTTGCACCCAAATTAATTATAAAAAATGGAAAACGAAAGATACGAACTGAATAAAAACTTGGCTCAAATGCTTAAAGGGGGCGTGATTATGGATGTTTCAACTCCCGAGCAGGCAAAAATAGCTGAAGCGGCAGGCGCAGCCGCAGTCATGGCTTTAGAAAGAATCCCTGCCGATATTCGCGCCGCAGGAGGAGTGTCACGCATGAGCGACCCCAAGATGATTAAAGGAATACAGGCAGCCGTAAGCATTCCCGTCATGGCAAAAATCAGAATCGGACATTTTGTGGAAGCCCAGATTCTGGAAGCCTTAGAAATTGACTATATCGATGAAAGTGAAGTGCTTACTCCGGCAGACGATAAATATCATGTCAACAAAACCAAATTCAAGGTTCCTTTTGTTTGCGGAGCGAAAAATATCGGCGAAGCCTTGCGGAGAATACAGGAAGGCGCAGCCATGATTCGCACGAAAGGCGAACCCGGCACGGGCGACGTGATTCAGGCTGTCAGGCATTTGCGCGCCATGAACGAAGAAATCCGCCGGATACAAAATATGGGCGAGGATGAATTGTTTTTCCATGCAAAAGAGCTTCAAGTCCCCTACGAATTGATAAAATACGTGCATGAAAACGGAAAGCTGCCGGTGGTCAATTTTGCAGCAGGAGGCGTTGCCACGCCTGCCGATGCTGCTTTGATGATGCAACTCGGCGCAGAAGGCGTTTTTGTAGGGTCGGGCATTTTCAAGTCGGGCGATCCTGCGAAGAGAGCGCAAGCCATAGTGAAAGCCGTTACCAATTACAACAATCCGCAGATTCTGATGAAAGTTTCCGAAGGTTTGGGCGAAGCGATGGTCGGAATCAACGAAGAAGAAATCCGTCTTCTGATGGCGGAAAGAGGAATATAAGCGAATGAAAATAGGCGTGCTGGCTCTGCAAGGAGCTTTTATTGAACACAGGAAAAAACTGTGGGAGTTAGGCATAGACTCTTTTGAAATCAGGAACAAAAAAGATTTAACCTCAACGATGGGTGGAATTATTTTACCCGGAGGAGAAAGCACCACGATAGGAAAACTTCTGCGTGATTTGGATATGCTTGATGAACTTAAAAGGCAGATAGAGGAAGGATTGCCTGCGTTTGGAACTTGTGCAGGAATGATTTTGCTCGCTAAAGAAGTGGATGGCGGAGAGTCGTGGTTACAAACGATGGATATTGCCGTAAAAAGAAACGCCTACGGGCGGCAACTTGGAAGTTTCTTTGTTGAAGCGGATTTCAAAGGCATTGGCAAAATTCCGATGACGTTTATTCGCGCTCCTTATATCACGCAAGTTGGCTCACAAGTCACTGTCCTGTCGGAAGTTGAAGGTCGAATGGTGGCGGCGGAAGAAAAAAACAGGCTGGTTACTTCTTTTCATCCCGAATTAACGGCTTCGCTCAAGGTTCATCAATATTTTGTGGAGAAGTTTGTAATTCGCTCTCCGATGAGCGCTATATACTAAAAGCTATTTATTTAAAAGACAGTAAGATAAGAATTATTTTAGTCTTATGGGGTACGATTTAGAGCTTGTTTATAGACCTAAATTAATTCGGTAATGTTTTTTATTTCAAAAAAAAGTTGTAAATTTGTTGCATACTAATAAATGAATATTATGGCTAAGGAAAGTTACATACGTTTTGATTGGGCATCTAAACGATTATTGAGGCAAAAATCAAATTTTGTGGTGCTGGAAGGACTCCTGTCCACGTTATTGAACAACAACATAAAGATCGTGCGCATACTTGAAAGCGAAAGCAATAAGAAGAATTTCGAGGACAAGTTTAATCGCGTGGACATGCTTGCTGAGAATAACCGCGGCGAGTTGGTCATTATTGAAGTTCAGAACAATCGCGAATTGGATTATTTCCACAGGATGTTGTATGGCGTATCTAAAGCCATAACGGAATATATCCATGAAGGTGAAGCGTATGCTAAAGTGCGGAAAATTTACTCCGTCAATATTGTTTATTTCGACTTGGGACAGGGCAAGGATTATGTTTATCACGGTCGTACCGAGTTTAGAGGTATTCACAACAATGATATACTCCATTTGTCGGTTCGCCAGCAGGAACAATTCAAGTATAAAGAAATCGGCGATTTATATCCGGAGTATTACATATTGCGTGTAGATGAGTTTGACGGGAAAGCGGTGACTCCTTTGGATGAATGGATTTCCTTCCTGAAGACGAATGAAATACCCGAAAATGCGAAAGCACCGGGGCTTGTCGAGGCACGGGAACGATTAAAAAGAGACGCTATGAGCAAAGATGAACAACAAGCGTATGAAGCTCACCTCGAAGCCTTGCGTTATCAAAGAAGCGTTATCGAAAGCGGAATTATCGAAGGACGGGCTGAAGGATTGGCTGAAGGACGAGCTGAAGGATTGGCTGAAGGATTGGCTGAAGGATTGGCTGAAGGACGAGCTGAAGGATTGGCTGAAGGATTGGCTGAAGGATTGGCTGAAGGATTGGCTGAAGGAGAAGCTATTGGCTTGGAAAAAGGACGGGCTGAAGAACAAAAAAAAGTTGTAATCAATTGCCACAAAGCAGGTATTTCTGCAGAAACCATTTCAACGCTTACAGGGTTAACGCTTGAAGAAATTAATAAGTTCTTATTAGAGCAAAAATAACGGAGTGTCACCTGCAAGATTTTAAGGAACTTTGAAGGTGCTATTTTTTATTTTGATATAATACAATTTCTACTTTAACAGATTAAACAGACATATTATTAGATAGTAACTTCAAAAGTTATGATTATGCCGGAAGGCGTATAACGTTGATAACCCCATGCAAGCGAAGCGTAGCACGGGGTTATCAACGTTAATGACAGCTAAATTATTCTTTGTTATATTCGTTAAAATAAAAAATAGCGCCTCAAATTTTTTCTTAACCAAATATTCAGTTATTTGGTTATTCAACCCTTCTGTTATTATTTTTTGTCCTGCCACTCAAGGCGCAAGTGACGATTGGAGCGCAGAAAGCTCCGCATAGCTATTCCGTGCTGGAATTAGAAAGTACGAAAGGTGGATTTCGTTTGCCAATGTTGAACACCAGCGAGCGGGATGCACTCAAACTTACTTCCGATTCGACGGAAGCTAATGGACTTGTCATTTACAATATCGACATCAACTGCGTAGAATTTTGGTCGAATGGCAAGTGGATAGACCTGAGTACCAATGTTCTGTCGGCTGTCAATATTAATCCAAATACCATTACGACACATGGGAGCGGAACCTTGGTCGGACACACCTGTTTTGACATTGGCGAAGGCAATTTCGGTACGGTGTACCGTGATTCGACAGGTCATACGCCCAATAGATCTGACTTCTCACAAAATTCTGTCCGCACGCAATATTACACATTCACCGCCTCTGCATCGGGAACAGTGAAAAATGTTCGTTATGTGGTAGAAGATCCCAAAGGCACACAAATAAGCGCTACGCAGGGAAGAGAATTTATGTGTTACAATTTGGGCGCTTCCGATGCTGTAAAATCCCAGTCTCCTGCTCAGCAGGCTAATTATTCTACTCCTGAAGATGAATACGGCGATTTGTACCAATGGGGCAGACAAGCAGATGGACATCAATTTCGTAGTAAGGCATTGGAGTAGTTCGGTTCTTGATGGAGATGTGAACGCCGCCAACTTGTACTTCACAGATAGTTTTGTGAACCCAGACAATTATGCCCGCCGTGCGTACGGCATGAGTATCCGTTGTGTAGCAGATTAATAGCCTGACCAGCGATTCGGCTTTGACCTATTGGTTTATACGGGAAAATACGGAACTTCCCCATTTTAAGGGTTTTAGGGGAAGTAATCCGTGTAGAGACAGGGCACGCCCTGTCTCTATAAAATAACGGTAAGCAATAAATTATTGCCCAATCAAATTTTTCAGTTTCACAGGATCCAATATAATCCCGTTTTTTCTTTTCAAGCTAATAACCCCTTCCTCAATCATTTCCGAAAGACTTCGGGATAACGACGGGCGGGTAACGCCGAAATATTCTGCCAAATCGGTTTGTTTCCGGTCTAAAATAAAATCCTTATGATTCGCTCTTGCCAATATATACTGTGCAAGTTTACCTTTGATGGTCTTTGTAGAAAGTAATTTCAGCCGTTCGGACAGGAAGTGTACACGATTTGAATTAAATTTCATAAATCCCTGCAAAAATTCTTCATTAGAGCTAAGTTGTTTTACGATAGAATCTTTCGAAATAAGAATTATTTCACAATCTTCAAGTGCAACAATGTCAACCGGAAATCGATTATCGGCAGCAAACAGAAGCGCCGGAGCCAACAGGTTCGGAGCTTTAACTATTTCCATATCTAAAACCGTTCCCGGATCGGATATCATTTCAGCTTTTGCGCTCCCTTTCAGTAAAATATATAAATCATTGACTGTATCTCCCTGTTGAGCAATACATTCTTCTTTTCTGAAAAAGTTAGTTTTGTACGTTATCGCGTTAAGAAACTTTTCCCGCTCATCGACAGGGATATTCATACAAACCGGACATAAAAACAAATCATTAATATCCATAAATTAGCAGTTGTTATCCTCAATACTTTATCTGCTCAAATCCATTACCATAAACGCCAACCACGTTGCTTTGAGAAATAAAAGCAGCCGGATCGATGTTTTTTACAATACGGAAAATGGTCACTGATTCCGTCTTTTTCGCCATTACGACAAGCACTTTCGACGCTTTTTTCGTGTACCAGCCCGTTCCATCCAGTATGGTGCATCCCCTGTGCGCCTGTTCAATAATCGTATCGGCAATTTCTTCATATTTATCGGAAAAAATAAAAAACTGAACCGATTGCCTTGCACCGTTTAACACCATATCCACCGTATAGGAAACGACGCCCATCACAACTATGCCATATACAATTTTTTCAATGCTTTGGAAAACAAAATAAGACGAGGAAATAATCAGCAAATCACATATCAGAAGACCTTTTCCAATGGAAATATTCCGGTATTTATGAATAATCATCGCAATGATGTCGGTGCCTCCCGTACTTCCCTTGAAATTGAAGACAAGCCCCAATCCCAAACCACATAACACTCCTCCCAGAACGCAACTCATAAAAGGCTCGCCTTTCACGAGCGGCTCTTTTATAATTGTTTGAAAAACAGTTAAAAGAAAGGTAAGAATAATAACATTAATAATCGTTTTGATGCTGAATTTAAATCCAAAAATTTTAATGGAAAACAGCAACAAGACTCCATTGATACAAAAATAGGTAATCCCGACCGGAATTTTCGATGCGAAAAATACAAGAGCCGCTATACCCGTCACTCCGCCTGTCGTAATTCCGTTCGGCAACAAAAATCCTGTCCATCCGAACGAATACAGGAGCAATCCGAAGAGAATAACACTCCCATCCTGTATTTCCTGAATGATGAATGCCTTGCTGATTTTTAAATTTGGTTTTTTATCTAACATATTTCACATTTTTAAAACGCTTCCCTGTATTTTTTTCCATTCTCATCATCCAATATGTTCAAATAGCTTCGGTAGCGCGATTCGCTAATGTAATGCTCTTCCACCGCTTTCAACACTGCACATCCAGGTTCGTGCCGGTGCATGCAGTTATTGAATTTACAGGATGCCGAAAACTTAAATATTTCCGGAAAATAATGGGATATTTCGGCGCTTCCCATGTCAAACACTCCAAATCCTTTAATTCCTGGAGTATCAATAATATAACCTCCTTCCGGAAATTCGATCATTTCGGAAAAAGTAGTCGTATGCATCCCTTTGTTGTGATATTCCGAAATTTCCCTCGTGCGCAATTGTCCTTCCGGTTTGAACCGGTTGATCAAGGTTGATTTTCCTACGCCGGAATGTCCCGAAAAAAGGGTCGTTTTGTCTTTTAACAAATTGAGCATAAACGATAAATCTTCTTCTTTCAACGCCGAGATTTTATAACAAGCGTATCCGATAGTCCCGTACAAATGAATCAAAGCATCGACGTATTCTTTATCTTCATCCGTATAGCGATCCATTTTATTAAAAAAAAGATGTGCCGGAATGCGATAAGCCTCTGATGTCGCTAAAAAACGGTCGATAAAAGTGGTTGTAGTCACCGGATAATTAACTGTTGCAATCAGGAAAGCCTGATCGATATTGGCTGCAAGCACGTGCGATTGCTTCGAGAGGTTGGACGACCGGCGGACGATATAATTCTTCCGGTCTTCGATTTCATAAATAAAAGCGGTTCCTTCCGGATTTTCCTCAATAGAAACAAAATCTCCCACGGCAACCGGATTGGTACTTTTTATCCCTTTTAACCGGAAATTCCCTTTAAGTTTTGTTTCAACGAGCCGTCCATCCGCTGTTTTTACCAGATACCAACTCCCTGTGTTTTTAACTACAAGTCCTTTCAATTCTTAACTTATACCGTCATTATTTCTTTTTCTTTGGCGCTCAGCACTTCATCAATCTTTTTGATGTATTTGTCGTGCATTTTCTGGATAGCTGCTTCCGTTTCATCGCCATCATCTTCCGGAGTGCCGTCTTTCGTAGCTTTTTTAATCACTTCGTTGGCATCTCGACGGGCGTTTCTCACTCCCACTTTTGCATTTTCCGACTCTGTCTTGGATTGTTTAACTAACTGTTTACGCCGTTCTTCCGTTAAAGGAGGAATTCCCAGCCGAATGATTTCACCGTTGTTTTCAGGCGTAATCCCAACGTCGGAATTTAGAATTGCTTTTTCAATCGGTTTCATCATGTTTTTTTCCCAAGGCATAATGGTAATTGTCTTGGCGTCGGGAGTAGAAATAGTAGCGACATTGGAGAGGGGAGCCGGACTACCGTAGTATTCCACTTTTATTCCGTCGAGGATATGAACATTCGCTTTTCCTGCGCGAATACGGGACAATACTTCTTCCAAATAATGCAGCGAATGAAGCATTTTTTCTTCTGCCTGCTGTTCTATGTTTTTAATGATGCTCATATTGATAAATGTATTTAGTTTCTATCTATTCATTGCAACAAAGGTAGTAAAAAATTATGAAATATTGTTGATGCATTAAAAATGAGCGCTACTATTTATCGCATGGAACAACAATTCACAAACAAAGGCAGCACAAGATTGTTCGTAAATAAGTAGAGCAATACGGAAAGCTGATAAAAGAACAGACGGAAAAATGGTGGAAGGTTAGGCAAATCTGCAAAGGATCATGAAATTTTTAGCAAAATATGAAATCATTGAAAAGAAAAAAGATTAAATTAACTCGATAATCATTGTGCTAATTTCTTGTTTCTGCAAAAATAGTTGTATTTTTGTCCCGTTAAAACAAATAAAAAAGATATAATTTATGCAATAAAACAAAGTTACACATTAAGTAAAATATGATTTGAGCTTACGCTCTTATTCTCTTTATTGTGAAATCTACCATATTTCAAGTCTGTGGGAATAAGTCAGCGAAGGTTCATGCTCTCGAAGCGTGAATTATTCGTGCTTATTTACAGACAAAGGTTTTGGTAGAGCCTACAATAAAGAATAAGCAATCAACGAATAGCTTACGCTTTTTTCATGTTGGTTACATTTCAAATAGAAAATTTACTAATTAACTTAATATAAATAACATAATTTAAAAGTTGTGCCCGACACGAATAAGGGAGTTGAAAATGAGAAAAATTTTTATGATTTCAGTAGCAGCAATTATGTGCCTGTGTTTGACAAATTGCAGTGATAATCCTCAAAAAAACGGGGAAAAGATTGGACAGAAATATTGCGATTGTCAGAAAGATTTCGCAAAAGAGCAAGACAAAGTGTATCAAGATTTTCTTACAAATTTTGATTCTTATGGTTTTAAAACACGTCAAGAAGCCCGTCAGAAATGGCAAGACGCACAAGATGGAGCTAAAAAAAAGTTTGACGATTGTAGGGGAAAAATTGACGAAGAAGTTAAAGAAGCAAGAGCAAAGTTTCCAACAGATATTTCCAATCTTCTTGACCCTAAAGTTCAACGGAAATATATGGAAAACCCACAAAAATATTTGAGCGAATTTTCAAAAAATCAGGAAAAGGCAAAACTGTTTGAAGATGCCCTCCAAGATGCGTCGAATAAATGTGATGCGTCGAATAAGACGCCGGATTTTTCAAAGATTGATGAAAAAATAAGAGCAATTATTCCCCAACAGCCCGATGAAGCAAATTTGAGAAAAAATTTGATAAACCGCAGAATAACCGAACAGCCCGACGGTTATTTTGGAAATGGATGGGGTTGGCAAATTAGCTCAGTTGATGATATCAAAGACCTGAAAATTGTAAAAGAAGAAAAAGTTGGCAATGATTATGACATTGATGTTCATCTGGTTTTACAAAAGGAACAATCAAGTCAGTACGAAGCAGACCTGGCAATTACTTCTGTTTTGGGACAAGACGATTGGAAAATTGACTTTATAAAAACCAATGATATTCATATCGACCAAACAGGAAGATATAACAATTGTATAACCACAGAAGTAAAAAGGGGTTGGGGTATTTCTTTGCAATTTACCAATACGTGTGATGTTGTACTTATTGTCGGCGGTCAAGTACTGGGGAACGATGGGACTTGGACTAAATTCTCTACAATTGTAAACTCTAACGGTATAGGCAGCACATCTTATAATGGAAAAGATTATAAAATTGATTTTATCGAACGTCAATAATATTTTACTACTATGGACTTAAATCAAATAAATTTTTGGCTCAGCGTAAATGCTGAAAAATTTGCTCCCGAATCGCTGCCGGTTATCAAGCGCAAATTAGAACAGATGGACGATACGCAAATGATGTATCTTCAAAGTGCATCATTCCAAAAGCCTTCAACAATCCTGATTATCGCTATATTGTTAGGATGGGAAAGGTTTTGGTTGCACGACATTGCACTTGGAGTTGTAAAAATTATTACTGGCTACGGCTGTGGTATTTGGTGGCTAATTGATATATTTTCCGCAAAAAAGCGAACATTCAAATACAATTTTAAGCAGTTCCAAAAAGCAACAGCATTTGCAGGAGGAGCATACATTCCAAATGTTCCGGATAGCTCCTCTAATAATGAAAATGCTTCCACATTCAAGCAAAACGCAACCGGAATAACTTCAAATCCAATTGTTAGCAAAGTAAAAAACATTTTACTTTCACCCAAAACAGAATGGGAAGCGATTGACAAAGAGAATAGCCCGCACACAAAAGTGTTAACAAATTATCTGTTAAAGGTCGCTGCTATTCCTGCAGTTGTTTCGTTTTTGGGTTATATCTTTTACGGTATTTTCGGTAGCTTACCTTTTGGCTATGCCTTTGGTATGGGTTTCAAAGTGGCGATTATGATGTATTTAACCGTAGTTGGCGGTGTATATCTTACTGCATTGGTAGCAACTTTGCTTGCAGAAAACTTTGGTTCGGTTAAGGATTTCAACAAGTCGTTTTCACTGGCTGCTTATGGATGGACGCCGCTTTGTGTGGCAGGTGTTTTGTTAATCTATCCTGTGCCGTTTCTTTTTTGGCTGTGGGTTATAGTTGGTATTTTATATGGAATAATCCTTATCTATAATGGAATAAGACCTTTATTGAAAACTCCGTTAGAACAACTTACTCCTTATGTAGCTATTTGTGTAGGCGGTTTTACAGCAGCATTTTTTCTCCTTATTATTGTGCTGAGTTATATATTTTTAGGCGGCATATATTTTAGCGTTCTTTCAGGTCTTTCATTCATGGGGAACATCTCACGATACTATCGATTATAAATCAATGAACAGGCAATATTTATTTCAACGACTTCGTTTTGCAGGAATATTGATATTGCCTGTTTTACTATTTTTCATTCCTGTTGATTGGTTGAATAAACAACATTCGATTTGTTTATTCAAAAATATTTTTGGAGTAGAATGTTGGGGTTGCGGAATGACGAGAGCCGTTCTGTCTGTTGTTCAATGCAATTTTATAACGGCATTCCATTATAATAGACTGGTTGTCATTGTTTTTCCATTGCTTGTTTATGTGTGGGGAAAACTTGTAATCAGGTATTGGCGGGGATTATAACATAAAACGACTAACTAATAATAAAATACAACTATATAACAATTTTTTAAGATGAAAAAAGTAACAATATTTTTTATCATATTATGCTTTTCAATATGTGTAACTTCATTGTTGGCACAAGTTCCTAGTGGAACATATCTACCTTGTAATGAATTATCTAAAAGCAGTTATATTGAACAAATAGTTTTTGGAGCAAACAAAGTAATGATATATTACGGAACAATGGGTATATCTATTGGTAGTCAAGAGTATGAATATACAGTAAGTTCAACTGCACCGATAAATGAAACTAGTATTCCTACTTTTGAATACAATAGAACCACTGATAAAATTACTTTTGGTAAAGCAATTATAAATACAGTGATGAAACAGATGGGCAATAATAATAGTACAGAACCAAGAGTATTACCTGATAATGTAAATGGAGGACTTGTGTTTAATAAAAGTGGAAATTGTAATTCTAATATGCAAAGCAATAATAATATTTGGATTATTATAAAGGATAACAGTCAGAAACAAAATGTTGCTGTTGAAATTATTAACAATTATATGGTTGTTTCTGATACTACTATAATTCCAAGATTAGATAGGGACAAAGCCCGTAAAAGCGGTAAATACACAGAAGCAGAAATTGCTGGTGCGATATTGCTATTACACAATGAATTAAATAATCAACTTCAAAAGATTTTGATTAGTATCGATGTAATAAATGCTCTTTTATCAAAAGTTGGAGAGAATTCGGTTGGTATTGCAAATTCAATATACTCTCTATTCACTTTTGACCCGACAGACATTACAGGAAACCTTGTAGATTGGCTTTCTAAGTTATGGAAATTACCTACATTTGGAGATGTTTTTGGCCCTGACATCAGTAAACACGCTAATTCACTAACAAACTTTTTAGGATTATTAAGTCAAGGAGTTAAAGTCCTTATTGTTCAAAACGATACAATTAATAAATAAAAATAGCTTCACCTAAAATTTAAAAGAGCAGACATAATTTTAAAATATAATTACCAAATGCCAGCAACTTTATAATCTAATATCCAACGTCGATTCAACTCGCTCGCCCATGATACGGTCTAATACCAGATTTTTCAAATGATTATTCTCTTTATTAATATCGGTATATTTCACATTCAGCATTTCCCAATTCAGCATCCAGTCGTTAATGGAACATTCCAGCTTCCGGGAAATTTTCCTTTTTTGAAGGTTATAGTCATAATTAGTTTGAAAATCAACACCGTAAATCATCACTAAATATTGATTATTCCTTATTTTTAATGCCGGTGGAATATTTTTGATGAATGCCTGCCTTGGTTTGATTACGATGCCTTCCTCGTTTTCAGCTTCGAGTTGCGCAAACCATTCGTAAATCCTTTCAACCGAGCGGTTCATTTCTTCTTCATTGCCTGTCGGCAGATTCAGAAATTCATCGTCGTTTATATCACGGTAACTTATGTTGTCGTTCAGCAACAGTTCCGAACCGTCGTTGAACACTTTTTTATAGATATTGAAAGGCTTGAAATATATATCGCCGGTTTGTCCGAAATGCTTTATTTGCACTTCATATATGTCGATATATTTTCGGTAATCCGGCAAATCAAGTACTCTGAATGCGGTCAACGATTCGTATTGGCGAACAATGTGCGCAGGAAAATATTCCTTGACTTCCTCCATGCTGTGTCCGGCTCTGTAATCCATGTATTGGCAGTAGGATTCCGATTGTTTCGCTTCACTGATCTTTGAATATAAATCGGATTGCATTAGATAGTTGCAATGATTTTGATGCACATTCAGGTATCCGATAAATTCATTGTCTATCAGACTTTTCCCCAATGTGCTCCAGGGCATCATTTCGCTTTGAATGATAACCGTTTTCAGATTCGTCCAGTCGAAACGGCTATGCAGGTCGCGGCAGGCTTGTTTTGCCTTGTCAAGATCAACGTGGTTCACCAAATAGCCGTTGCGCGACACAAAATAGGTTTCGTCCAGATTCTTTTGCAGATAAATATCGCAATACGAACCCATATA
>Ga0123357_10008612_pt1 | contig 12765 bp, 10 predicted proteins | sample TergutEmb28metaG_FD_89873 | JGI IMG/M metagenome (GOLD analysis project Ga0123357, IMG submission 89873) | Embiratermes neotenicus P4 segment gut microbial communities from Petit-Saut dam, French Guiana - Emb289 P4 | ecosystem: Host-associated > Arthropoda: Insects > Digestive system > Gut ... | reverse complement strand
TAAGGGTGTAAAAAGCGAGGAAAGCCCACAAAAAGCGGCCCAGGATATTCCCCCCCCCCCACACGTCAAAATCCCCCCCCCCCCCCCCCCCCAGCATAATAATCCCAAGGAGACGCGGGGCGTACATGCTCTCATACCCCTGTGATCTCGTACACGCAAAATCCTTCGAAATATTTGAAGGATTTTGCGAGCCGGATATCCATAGCTCATCACCTCGTCAGAAAAATGTATACCGTTTTCTGACACTCGGTACTCCAAATCCGTTTGCACAAGAGGACAAAATATGTCCTTTTATGCAAACTGATACTTTCCCATTTTTCTCATGTCATCTTTCCCATAGGCAGAAAATCGGCATACCGAGGAAATACGCCAAGACTCTACTGCATTGCCACGAGGATCAGGTCCGTGCTGGTCGTTTCGCAGTACGCCGCCTCTTGGTAGTTCCCGCAAAATCGCACGCTTGTCGCTCCCGCCATCCTCGCCATTTCTTCCAATTCGTGTGCGGATAATCCCAAAAAACGTGCTGTATCAGCTTGCATCTTCCCCGTTGCCGGATCGATCACCAACAATTCAACATACCCATTGTCTCCCACACGATGCACCCCCTTGACCACCACTCGCGGCCCACCCTTCAACGTCACCAACTTCGACTTCTGCCACTGCATCGCCCCCTCCGGCAACGCCCGCACATTCAACACCTGCACCACCGCCACGCCCCCCGACCGCAACGCCGCCAACATATTCTCCATCGCCTTCTGCACCACCGCCCGATCCCCCGCCAACGCCAGCGAATTCCCCACACAAACCACCGCATCGAACCTCCCTCTCTTCTCCCTCGGCCACACCACATCAAACCCCCGCACCATCCACTCCAATCCAACAGGCGAACCAAAACGTTCCCGTGCCTGCCTAATCATCGCCTCCGACACATCCGCCGCCTCGACCACCATGCCCCACCCATGAAACATTGCCGCGTGATGCCCCGTCCCGCAAGCCACATCCAGCATCCGTTTGCTCCCCCCTCCTCCCACCTGAGCAAACAATCGCTGATAAAACGGCGCTTCGTTGGCCAACCGCCTCGGCCAATCGATTATCGCTTCATACGCTTCAGCAAACTGTTCAAACATCGTAGCTATCCTCTCTATGCACAATTTAGGATGTTATATTTGTTCGGACAAGTATCTATTCCACACTATCCTGCTCCATCCTGAAACTGCTCCAGAATTTCTCACCTGCTTCAATTTGTCTCGGATGTATATTTTATGCGACTTTTCGATGATAATGACTCAATCACTTTTGGAGAGAACGATGCGATACGTGGATACGCTCGAGAATTTTTTCGTTCTGGACAAGAATGCCTTGCGTTCGTCAAATGCGACGAAGGCGAAGTCAGTCATTGACAGCGCCAACATGGGGGCGTTGGTCATCGACACAACGTTTATCGAGCAAATTCGCACAGGCAAGTTCGTCGATCAATGCGAAAAGGACTTGCGTGATTGGGATGACAAGCCCGATCGCATGTCGATCTCCCGAGGTGTTGGGGAATTGATGCGAGAGGAACTTTGCAGTGGCAAACGTGCCGTCACTGTCGTGGATAATTTGATGACGCGGGATATTCGTATCCTTTTGAGTGGCTCTGCGCAGAAAAAAATGATACAGTTACAGGCGGTGGAACCAAATGCTATTATAAAAACGGCTCGTCTGCGAAAGCCAGGTGGTCGCCTCGATGCAGCGTTTTACATTGAGTTGTTCAAGAACAGACTTGATTACTGGTATAAATGCTACCTCCCTGCAATCCGAGAAAGCATACGGAGTGAAGTCGAAGACAAAGCCGTGCCGCCCGTACCGCTCGTGAAAATTGGAACTCTTGTCTATAGCGACCGGGTAATTGATTTACTCAAGAATGACTTGGCGGCAACAGGCTTCTCTCGGGAGAACGCTGAGGCTCTGTTGACAACCCCTTCGTTCACCGGAATGCATTACTACACGATGGAAGCATACGCGATCATGCTTTGGGCACAAGGCGTGAGGCTTGATCGAGTCAATTTAGAGGAACGCCTAAACGAGCTTTTCGACTTGGATTATGTCGCCTATGGACTTTGCTGCCGAGGCCTGCAGACTTACGAACCACTGATGGGGCGACTCGAACAGGGCCTTCGGCTCGCTTTCGAGAAACGCTGGCCGTGACCTCAAAGGTCTCGTCGAACATGGAACTTGTAGAAACACACGGGCAACTCCCCTTCGCCAACGCAATCTGCTGCGGATAGAACGACGCCACCCATCACGGCACATAATCTTCTACCGCATCCTGTCCCCCCCCCGCTGCTCAAAAAGATTCAACGAATTTCCATCAGTCACGTTTCCTGCTCCATTCTTATTATCAATTTTCCGCGATCACAAGCATCTCAAAATCTTTTGTGGTCAATTTGTGCTCTCTTGAAAATTCGCCGAGCTTTGCTCCGAAGATATCAATTGTCTTGTAGCCAAGCGATTTCAGCAGCCACGTTATTTCGCAAGGCACGTAATATCTTTCGTTGCATTCGAGAGTTTTTTTGTTGCCGGAGTCATCCTCGAATTCTACGGTGTTATGCCTGATCAAAAATGAGGTCACGCCAAGTCGGATTTGCTCGCAGGATTCGCCTCGGTATGCTTCGAGCAGTTTTTCGGAGATAATGTTTCACTACATCGGTCGTCACTGGTGGCTTCATCGTGAAGCTATCGACGCAGGCGGATCGGACACAGGCCGAGTGCCGTCCGCAAAGGCAGGAAGTCGTGAAGCAATTAATATTCATCAGCAGCACCCAAAAAGAACTGGCCGCAGAACGCCGGGCACTGAAGGACTACATCGAAGGCGATGCCCTTTTGAGCGAGTTCTTCGATGTGTTCCTGTTCGAGGACATGCCCGCCTCGGGTCGTCGTGCTGACAAAGTCTATCTCAAAGAAGTAGGCCGTTGCGATATCTACCTCGGCCTGTTCGGCAACGATTACGGCTACGAGGACGCTGACGGCGTGTCTCCCACAGAACGCGAGTTCGACCGAGCCACCGATGAAGACAAAGAGCGTCTGATTTTCATCAAAGGTAACAAGGATTCCGACCGCCATCCAAAGATGCGTAACCTCGTGCGCAAGGTCGGAAACCAGCTTATTCGCCGCCGTTTCACCGAGACCACCGACCTGATCCACGCCGTCTATGCCAGTTTGGTGGATTATTTACGGCGGACGGGCACAATCCAAGGTGGCCCGTTCGACGAACAGCCTTGCCCAAAAGCAACACTCGACGACATTGACAGTGAAGCTGTGACTACCTTCGTTCGCACAGCTCGCGCGGAGCGGAAGTTTCCTTTGAAAGTGGAAACACCAATGGCCAAGGTGTTAGCGCACCTCGACATGCTCGCCGATGGTCGTCCGACTCGCGCAGCCATCCTACTCTTTGGCCACAAACCGCAACGATTCATGCCCAACGCCGAAATCCGCTGCATGCACTTCCACGGAACAGAAATTCGACGACCCGCCCCTTACTACGATATTTTCAAGGGAACGTTGTTCGAACAGGTGGACCAAGCCACGAACTTTGTGCTCACGATGATCAACCACAGTATCGGCATCCGCGATGAGAGTGCTCAAGCACCGGTTATCTACGAAATTCCGCGAGACGTGATTCGCGAGGCCATCGTGAACGCCATCGCCCACCGTGACTACGCCTCAGCTGCTGCGATACAGGTCTCCGTGTTTTCTGATCGGGTGGAAGTATGGAATCCGGGGATGCTGCCGCCGCCATTGACACTTGAGCAATTGCGTCATCCCCACCGCTCCATCGCCCGCAATACCAAGGTGTGTGAAGGACTATTCCTGGCCCGCTACATCGAGAAATACGGCACCGGCACACTGATGATGATCGAACAGAGCATCGAGCACGCCCTGCCCGAGCCGGACTTCGGACAGCAGGCCGGCGAGTTTTCCGCGACCGTCTGGCGAGATTGGCTGACCACCGACGTGCTGACCAACTTGCGTTTGAACACGCGGCAGCTAACAGCCATTCAAACCCTGAAAACCAGCCGAGTAACCACAGCACAAATCTACCAGCAACTCACAAGATGCGCCCGACGAACAGCCATCCGCGACCTGGAAGAATTGATGACCAAAGGCGTCGTGCGGCGCGATGGAGTCGGGCGAGCGATGCGTTACATACTTGCCAAAAAAGAGGAGGGGGGGGGCATGAAAGAGGCTTTACCGGGGGAAAATACGAATCGTGCCATTATCGTGCCAATCGTGCCATCGCCTGACGCGACGGCCACTCCGAAAACCGCTAAAAAGGCCAGAATTAGCGGGAAAAAGGCCCAAGTTGAGACCAAGTTGGGCCCAAGTCAGCAAACAGTCAACCGACCCAGTCGGGTGACGCCACCGACCCAGTCGAGCGACCCAGTCAGCCAGCTCATACGGGCCTTGGAGTTTGAGGACAAATCAGCAGGAGATCTTCGCAAATTGCTGGGGATCAAGCATCGACCGAATTTCCGCGAGAACTATCTTCACCCAGCCCTCCAGCGAGGTTTCATTAAATTGACACTTCCCGACAAGCCCAACAGTCGCCTCCAGAAATATCGCCTGACCATCAAAGGCCGCGCCCATTTGGCCAAGAGGAAGAGGTAATGCGATGTCGAAGCAAGCCAAATCCGCTGGGCATATTTTGCGACCTTTGGAAACCGAGTACGCGCGGCTCCGCCGGGTGCTGCAGATTATTCAGTTGATTCAGCACCAAGACGGCTGGGACGTCAGAGCGTTGGCTCGTGCGTGTGGGGTTACAGAGCGTACCATCTATCGCGATTTGACGTTGCTGCAGGATGCCAACATTCCGTTTTTCTTCGATGAGGATCGGCGGTGCTATCGCATGCGGCAGGATTTTTTCATGCCGCCGGTGGATCTGGCGTTGGATGAGGCGTTGGCTTTGGTGGCCCTGGGCGAGCAGATCGCTCAGAAAGAGCAGATTCCGTTTACGTTGGCAGCAGCGCGGGCGGTAGCGAAGATTCGCGGTCTGCTGCCGGAGAAGGTTCGCCGCGAACTCAAGGCCATCGACCAAAACATGGCGATCCGTTTGGGCGAGGCGGGCAGTGGTGATGCCGTCGCTGACGTTTTCAGCAAGGTGCAAGCGGCACAGGTCCAGCATCGTTGTTTGCGGTGCTACTATGAGAGTGTCCGCTCCGATGGATTCAAGAAATCCTTCCTTCTCAAGCCCTACAAACTATTCTTCGAACGCCGAGCGTGGTACGTGCTGGGACATCACGGCGGTCTCGACGATGTGCGTTTCTTCAAACTCAGTCGCTTCACCGAACTCCAACTCACCGACGTCTCCTTTACCACGCCTCGTAACTTTTCCATCGACAAGCATCTCGGCAACGCCTGGCGGATGATCCGTGGCGACCGGACCTACAAAGTGGAACTGGTCTTCGACGCCCAGTTCGCCGAGAACATTGCCGACACGCACTGGCACAAGACACAGAAGGTCGAATGGGAACCGGACGGCTCAATCCGATTCCACTGCAAAGTCGACGGCCTCGACGAAATCCAATGGTGGGTTCTCGCCCGTGGCCCATACTGCCGTGTGATCAAACCTCGCCAACTCATCGACCGAGTGCGTAATCTGGCGAAGAAAACGGCGGATCAATACTGCCCCCCCCAAAAAACAACCTGCTGGTAGTACCCATCGTAAACGGAGCAAAGCATTTCCAAGCCGACCCAAAAATAAAAATTAAAAATCTGGCAATTCCGCCAAAATCGCTGACACACTGTTGTCAGTGCCATTTCGTAACATTTCATTATCGTGCAGTTGAGCTTGATCGCCGGGCATGAAGGAGGATGCCTCAATGACCGCAGGGACGGGTGGTCGTTTCGAGGCGATCAACTCAACTGACGAAGAGATGAAAGGTTCTCTCATGACCAGACTCTTGACCCGTCCGACAACTCCAAGTGTAAAACCATCCGTCATCACCGACGTCCCCGTCGTCGCCGGCATGTCCGCTGTTGCCGGCGTCCAGCGTGTGCAGTCAGTCCAAATCACCGGCGGCTTCCTCGATGGCATGAGGCTCGATTTGAGCACGGGCCTCAACTGCCTCATCGGCGCTCGTGGTACCGGCAAAACCACGATGCTCGAATTGATCCGCTACGGCCTCGACGTTCTGCCGCCAATCACCAATGCCGAGCGCCAGCGAATCGAAGCGTTGGTAGAAGCCAACCTCGGCGACGGCACAATTGAACTGACCATCGAAACCCGCGAAGGTCTGATCTACAGAGTGCTCCGCACACGACGTGAAGCCCCGGTGGTGGTGTCCGCCGAAGGAACCGCCACGGAAATCTCCCTCCGCGCTGGGGGGGACGGTGGTGCGTTTCGGGCGGATATCTACAGCCAGAACGAAATCGAGCGTATCGCCGATCAATCCCTCTCGCAGTTGTCCCTGATCGACAACTTCGAACCGGCCCAGATCGGCCAGATCACTTCTGAGTTGCGTACCTTGACCTCGCGTTTGGCAACCAACGCCACCACGCTCCTGCCCTTGCAAGAGCAGATCGACGTGCTCAATGGTGAGATCGCCGGCCTACCGATCATTGTCGACAAACTCCAAGCTCTCGGCCCGATCACTGGGCAAAACGCCGAAGCTGTGACCAAAGCCCAGCAAGCCAAGTCTCTCCGTCAACGAGAAACCCACGCCGTCGAAGGCCTTTGGCAATTCTTATGCGAATACGATCAACAATTGAATGACCTGCAAGGGCAGGTATCCAGCCACGCCACCCAGTGGCTCATCCGCGATCTGCTCGACGGCACCAACGGCCCGGTCATGACCCGTGTGAAACAGCGATTCCTCGACGGCGGCACCGAACTCGACGAACTGCTCCGACAGGCACGTTCAACTTTATCCCACATGCAGACGGAACTCGGCGAAGAAGGCACCGCACTGCAGGCGATCCACGGGGAACAGGAAGCGGCGTATCAGGAACTCATCAAGCACGATTCTGCCCTACGCGGTCAGGCCACCGAACGCGCCAACCTCGAACGAACGAAAAATGATCTGCTCGCCAAGCAGCGACAGCGCGACGCTCTGCAGGAGAAGCAGACAAATCTGCAACGGGAACGGAGTCAGATGCTGCAAAAACTCTCGGAACTTCGGGATCGGCGATGTACTGTGCGGGACGCCATCGTCGAGCGGATCAACCACGCCCTGATGCCCACGATCCGTGTCTCGCTGGTACAGGCCGGGCATATGGGGCTGTACCGTGACCTGCTCGAAAATGCCTTGCGAGGCAGCCGGATCAAACAGGGCGTGGTGGCGCAACGGATTGTCGAGCATACCAATCCGGACGAGCTTGTTCAGTTGGTACGAAATGGTGATGTTGACGCTTTGGCTGAATGTACCGGCATCAACACCGATCAGGCACGGAAGGTCGTCGATGTGCTGCAGCAGGCCGAAATCCTCTACGCACTCGAAACGGTCGAACTCCCCGACCGCCCACGCATCGAACTGCGCGACGGCGAAACTTACAAGGATTCCGCTGTCTTATCGAAGGGCCAGAAATGCACCACGATCCTGCCGATCTTGCTGCTTGAGAGTGATACACCCCTGCTGGTCGATCAGCCTGAGGACAACCTGGACAACCGCTTCGTCTGCGAATCGGTGGTAGAGAGCATCCGCAAAGTCAAAACACGTCGGCAACTGGTCTTCGTTACCCACAATCCCAACATCCCTGTTTTAGCCGACGCTGAGCGAGTTTTTGTTTTGGAATCAGACGGCGCTCATGCCCGTAAGATTGCCGAAGGCGATGTGGATACATGCCGGGACGCCATTGTGAACCTGCTCGAAGGCGGCGAGCAGGCCTTCAAACGCCGCCAGGAAAGGTATGCATACTAATGATATCGTCCACTTCACATGATCCTAAAAATGATCCGCTCGCTATCGACCTCACGGAGGTTCTGGCGAAGTTGCAAATCGATCACGAAGCGATCCCCTGGCATCAACGTCGCCTGATCGTGTCGCAAATCGCTGGTCCGCTGGCCGAAGGATTGGCCGGCGAACCCTTCCGGTCGCTCCTGCTCCTGCTGATCGACGATCCGAAATGGGAGGTCCGTCACGACGTGGCGGCAGCTCTGGGCGCGATCCCCGACCACGATCTGGCGGTCCTCACGGAAAAGTTTCTGACCGATTCCCACGCCTACGTCAGGCGTGCTGCCGAACGAAGCATCGCACGGCGGCGCAAAGCGGCGTTGGAAGCACAGAAACGAAAACGCGGCATCAATCTGGTGCTGGCGCTCTATCAGGAACTGGAAGACCAGCACGGCAAGACGGCAGCGAACAAAGCTCGGCGATTGGCCGAAGTGCTCTACGATACCCTGATCGGCGCGACGGTCCACGAGATGCGTAGCGTCCTGACCGCATTGAAAGAGGACAACGCCCAGATCGTCGCGCGTGACCATTCCGGCCAACTCGAACCCTCGTTCCTCAGGCGGAAATCTCTCAAGATCGCCGACCGCCTCGCGTTCATGGAGCGGCTCCTCCAGGACATGCGAAACTACGCCCAGCCCGTCTCCGACGACCGCGTCGTCGTCACCGTCACCGGCCTATTGCTCGAAGCTCGCAGCATCGTCTCGGAAAATCTCAAAGCCCGAAACATCCACACGCACAAAGTTGTGTTGTCAGTTTCCGTGCCTACCGAATTGAAGGCAAAAGTATCTCGCGTCCACATGGTCACGGCTCTCGTGAATGTGCTGAAAAATGCCTACGACTTTTTGCCAACCGACAACGAAGACCCATCAGGCCAGATTCACATCAACGCCGAACTCAAGGGAAAACACATCCACCTCGTCGTGCAGGATTCAGGTATCGGCATCCCTTCAGCCAATCTCGAAGAAGTCCGGCAATGCCTGCCCGGTCGCACCAGCCGCCGGCACATGGGAACAGGATTCGGACTATGCAACGCCCGCCGCTTCGTCGAAGCCCACGGCGGCAAATTGTTCATCGACAGTCAAGAAAACATCGGCACGACCGTCACTCTGGTCCTGCCGACAACATAAGGAAACGAATATGACATATCGAACTTTAATCGTCGAAGACGACGCCGACATCGTTGAATCGGTGATCGACACGCTCGAATCGCTCGGCCACGAACACGACTGGGCGAAGTCCCAAGAAGAAGCCCGACAAATGATCGCCGCAACACAGAACGAATCAAACAGGTACACCTACGTACTCCTCGACCTGCAAATCCCGGTGAAATTCGGTCGAGGCCTTGCCAGCATCGAGCACGGCGAACATCTCGCCAAAGAGATGCACCAGAACCCCACCATGCACGGCCTCCCCATCATCGTCATGACCGCCTACGGCAAAGAAGGACTGGAAATAGCCACCAACCTCTGCGAGCACGGCGTCGTCGCCTTCATCAACAAACCCTTCCCACACACCGGTCGCACATTGGCATCCGTGATCCAGTCCGTCCTGACCCAAACCTACCGCAAACACAACAGCATCAACAACGAAAAATCCCTCAAGCCCGAAAACCTCTTCCAAGGCGGCGATTTGGTCTTCTATCCCGATCGCGCCGAACTCTGCGGCGTATCAATCCTCACCCCCAGCAAATCCGCCCAGATGTGGACGATCCTGAAAGCGCTCACACAACGCCGCGACAACGACCGTTACAAATCTTTGGCTGGCAATGCCCTCGCCGCATTGGTCACCGGAAACGGCGGACAGGGCAGCATCGCTGGCAGTATACGGGACTTCCGCCGGAACGTGGCCGAGATACTCGCCCAGGAACTGGGCCAAAAAATCGAACCCGACGACGTCATCGAAACGTCCAACGCCGGCTACCGGTTCAACGCGAAGATCACGATCAAAAATCCACCACCACCAACGGAAGCCCGGCAGGGCAACACAAGAAGCATGGAAGAATCCGTATCCGACGATCCAAGCGTCCAACGTCAGTCGCAAATTCTAACATTGCTGGCCACTGGCGAACGATTGCGTGGACCGGGCATCGCCGACAAACTCCGATTCTCACCGACCACCGCAAAGCGCGAAGTCGAATCGCTCAAAGCCCAGGGAAAGATCGAATTCGTCGGAGCAGCCAAAACAGGCTACTACAAAATCGTCCCATCCCCCCAAAACGAAGGAACGAACGACTGACCCTGTAAAATGAAGTCATGACCGTGTAAGTAACCCTGTAAATCGCATTGAAAACGCCATGACCCTGTAAAATGGAGCCTTTGACCCAGTAACCTGACCCAGTAAATTGGCATCGCACGCGCAACGCCATTTGTAGTGGTCCCGCTCATGACCCAGTAAAATTCAGTTCTGACCCTGTAAATGACCGTGTAAACGCACCAGTAAATTTGCATAGCATGAGCCGTGACCCTGTAATGACCGAGTAAAACCAGTAAATACTGGTTCATGACCTTGTATTTTTCACCACACTGGTGATAAACTCATCGCAGGCAGTTTCAATACCGTGAGAGCTGCCTCCGCTTGGGACGGTCGGGGAAATTGCCGGAAAAGTATAAGTGGAGGGTTAGACGGGTGCCACTTCCGGGGTGGCATCGATCACGCGTTTAATGACGCTGTCGGTGGAGAGGCCTTCGGCCTGGCCTTCGAAGTTCAGAATGATACGGTGGCGGAGGCAGGGCATTAAAACGCTACGCACGTCGGCGAACGAGACGTTGTAACGACCGTCGCGGAGGGCGAGAACCTTGGCGGCAAGGATAATTGCCTGGGCACCGCGCGGACTGGCGCCGAAACGAATGAATTTCTTAGTAATCTCGGGAACATTGACGCCGCCCCCTCCTCCCCCCGCATCAGGATGCGTGGCCAGCACGAGACGACAAATATAGTCTTTTACATGACTGGCAACGGGGACGGCGCGGACGAGATGTTTCATGGTGATAATCTGCTCGGCGTTGACGATGGTGGAGGGTTTGGGGGTCTGTACGCCAGTGGTGCGGTCGAGGATTGTGAGGAGGTCTTGCAGAGCGGGGCTTTCGATGCTGATTTTGAAGGCGAAGCGATCGAGCTGGGCTTCGGGTAGAGGGTAGGTGCCTTCCATTTCGAGGGGGTTTTGGGTAGCCAAGACGAAGAACGGATCGGTGAGTTTGTGGGTGGTTTTGGCGACGGAGACGGACTGCTCGGCCATCGCTTCGAGCAGGGCGGACTGGGTTTTGGGCGTAGCACGGTTGATTTCGTCGGCAAGGATCAGATTGCCGAAGATAGGCCCGGGCTGAAACTGCCAGGAGCGATTCCCGCGATCGTCGGTGGAGACGATGGACGTCCCAACGATGTCGGCAGGCATCAGATCCGGCGTGAACTGAATGCGTGAGAAGTGCAAATCCATGACCTGTGCGAGCGTACGAACGAGCATGGTTTTACCCAGCCCCGGAACGCCTTCGAGCAGCGCGTGTCCGCCGATCATGAGGCACAAGACGGTTTGTGCGACGACGTCCTTGTGGCCGACGATGACTTTTCCGATCTCCGCTTCGATGGCCTGATAGCGGTTCTTGAAATCAGCGACCTGGGTTTCAATGTTGGCGGGAGTGGGGGGGGAGCCGGCGGCGTTGGTCATGGTTTCCTCACTGCTGAGAACGTTCCTCTCGATTGAACTTCGCGTGGATGCCGCGGGTTTGCGCAGTTCGCAGACCTGTGCCGTGCGAATATCGGGCACTCGGCATGTCACATGCCTTTTTAAGGAGTAGATAGTTAGGTTATGATACGAGAACTTTCTTGTTTAAGCCACAGACACAGACAACCATAGACAGATTTTGGCTGCCAATTCCTTCGTTTGTCTGTTTCTGTCTATTTTTGTCTGCGTTTGTCTGTGTCTAAGTCCGGGAATTGCAATTCCTGGGCTTGAGACGCTTACGATAAAAATCGTAAAAGGCTTGCGTCTTACGATAGGGAAGGTCAGATGGTCGGCATAAGGGCGCCTTGTGAAGGAGATGTGATGGCACGGCGAAGTTCGGAACATCCTACGGAAGCGGAGCTGGAAATTTTGAATGTGCTCTGGAGCCTAGGGCCAAGCACCGTGCGGGCGGTACATGAGGTGTTACAGCAGGATCGGCAGACGAGTCTGACGACGACGCTGAAACTGCTGCAGATGATGACGGAGAAAGGTCTCACGACGCGGATTGTAATGGAAAAGCATCCACATATTTATGCGGTGGCGTTGCCGCGGGAGAAGACGCAGGCGGGGCTGCTGCTCGACCTGGTGCAAAAGGCGTTTCGCGGGTCGGTGGGGCAGCTGGTGATGCGGGCGGTGGAAGAAGGGGAGATCAGCGAGGAGGAGTTGCGGGAGATTCGCAGGCTGATGGATGGAAGACGCGGGAAGAAGAGTAAAAGTTAAAAGGTAAAAGGGGCTGTGATGGAAATGATTCGAGCGATTCAGGGGTCGGAGGTGACTTGGCGATTGGGATGGATGCTTGTGCATTCGTTGTGGATTGGGGCGGCGGTGGCGGCGGGGTTGGGGGTGGTGCTGGGGATGCTGCGGGGATTGAATGCGCGGGCGAGATATGCGGTGAGCTGCGGGGCGATGCTGGTGCTGGTGGCGGGGATGGCGGGGGCGTACGAAACACGCTAAAGCGTGAACTCCGCGTGTCAACTCAATGCCCGCTTCAAGTGTCATGCACCTGCTCTGTCTCAATCCTCTATCAGAGCCGCGACCGTAAGGGAGCGACCCGTGCGACAATGCGGAGATAAAGCCTGTCGCTCCCTTACGGTCGCGGCTCTGATGGCCAAATGGTGG
>Ga0123357_10008609_pt1 | contig 12769 bp, 11 predicted proteins | sample TergutEmb28metaG_FD_89873 | JGI IMG/M metagenome (GOLD analysis project Ga0123357, IMG submission 89873) | Embiratermes neotenicus P4 segment gut microbial communities from Petit-Saut dam, French Guiana - Emb289 P4 | ecosystem: Host-associated > Arthropoda: Insects > Digestive system > Gut ... | reverse complement strand
TAACTACAAGTAGTCAGCTCCTGAAGATGGGCACAAGGTGGCCCGAAACATGTTGAGCAACCTATAAAGGAGAAATAAACATAATACCAAAAGTGACATCTAGTTGGTCTCTTTATCCACATTAAATCCATAAACGTTTGTTATATATTTAAGAAATATGTACTGTGCATCAGACATTTAACGATAAAAGTCCGCTTTACTTGCGACTTCGCTTTGCCTTCGCTTGTGTCCGTAATGAAGTTTGCGTTCAGTAAATATATCTACTGAAAATGAAATACGTTGAAAGATTTCAAAATATTGCGTCATATTGCATCAGCCCATCATTCACACCACACCCGGTTTACTCCTGCGTCATAAATACCACAAAGTGATCCCAGCAGTGTTAATCCAGTATTAGTGCCTCGTAACTGTGTTGATAGTGCAGATAACGTTTGTTACATTTGCGGTGAAGTGACGTTTGCAAGGCGAAGAAAGATCATCACCGCGATAGTGAAAAGGGCGTATCATTTGTATTTCGGATGCAAGATCGGTGACCAAGACAAATCCTGGGCCCCGCACTTGTGCTGCCATAAATGTGCAACAAACATTTCGCAGTGGCTGAATGGCAAAAGACAAGCGATGCCGTTTGCTGTTCATATGGTTTGGAGGGAGCCAAATAATCACGCAACTGACTGCTACTTCTGTATGACGCCACCTGTTTCTGGAGGCATCACGTAGAAAAAGAAGTGGACAATAGTGTATCCGAATATACCATCTGCTCTCCGTCCAGTTCCGCACGGCGAAGGAATTTCCGTTCCCGAACCTCCGAAAGAATTTACCGTTGGTTCAGACGACGAGGACGAAGGCGAGTCGACCTCGGGTTCTCCTGAGCCGCCGGCGTCTACTGAACCACACGTCTACTGAACCACACGTCTCCAACGGTAGGTCTTCTGCGCCACAGCCACACATTCTCACACAGGACGAACTGAACGGTCTTGTTCGCGATCTGGAGCTGTCCAAGAGCAAAGCAGAGTTACTGGAATTTTCTCGAGAAAATTGACCGAATTTCTTTGTTTCGCAGTCGTCATCAGCAGTTGGTGCCTTTCTTCAGAAAGGAAGATGACTTTATGTTCTGCTACGATGTAGATGGCCTGATGAATGCTCTCGGAATCAAACATGACCCGCAAGAATGATGATTATTTATAGACTCTTCGAAACTGAGTCTGAAGGCGGTGTTGCTGCATAATGGAAAACAACATCCATCCATTCCAGTCGGACACGCTGTCCACATGAAAGAAAACTACGAAAACCTAAAGCAGCTGCTGAATAAGCTTGAATACAGCAAGTATGGCTGGCATATTTCTGGTGACCTGAAGGTAGTAACACTGCTGATGGGTCTCCAACCGGGATATACGAAGTGTTGCTGCTTCTATGTGAATGGGACAGCCGAGCAAAGACTTTGCATTACCTGAAGACAGACTAGTCTCAGAGAAAATTTCTGAAGGTCGGAGAGAAGAATGTGCAACAGCCAGCTCTGGCAGAGTGGCACAAAATCCTGCTACCGCCCCTACACATCAAACTCGGTCTGATGAAAAACTTCGTAAAAGCCACGGACCGGACTGGATCGGCGTTCAAGTATCTGACTGAAAAATTCCCTCGACTCAGCGAAGCGGAAATTAGAGAGGGGTTTTTGTAGGTCCTCAGGTACGCGGGCTCTTCAGAGACGATGAGAAAAAAGTTAGGGATGCGTTTCGTCTGTTGTCAACTAACTTCCTCGGGTATATCGGGGCAGAAAACTACAAGGAATTGATTGAGGACACGTTGCCATTGTATCACAAACTTGGTTGCAATGTGTCCTTGAAGATACACATGCTTCATTCCCACTTGGATTTCTTCCCCGACAACAGCGGCATGGTTAGTGATGAGCACGGTGAACGTTTTCATCAGGAAATTCCCACGATGGAGAAACGATATCAGGGAAAGTGGTCCACTTCCATGTTGGCTCACTACTGTTGGACGCTCGCCAGAAAAGCTCCTGAGCAGCTACACAAGTGACGGGCAAGGCGAAGTTGCAAGTAGAAGCGGACTTTTATCGTTACGTTACTGATGCACAGATTTCTTAAATATATAATAATAGTTTACAGATTTCTTAGAAACCGTAGCCAGTTTTGAGTTTTCATTGTCATATTTGTGCTCAGCGCCTCGAAATTAATAAGAAATGGCTGCTGTTACCTCAGAAGCATAAAGTCAGTAAAAATGTGTTGTTCAGTGTAATAATAAATATACAGGACATAATTATTAATTAATTATACACAAATAAATATGGGTCTTTTGTGAGAAAGACCTCTTGAAATTGGTCAAAGTAGGAGGGAGAATAGTATTAAAATGGACTTCGGCAGTAAGATGGGTGAGTTTGGTCTGGATCCATTTGGCTCAGGATGGGAAAACGCAATGCATATCAACACTGTATTCGATCATGTGGTTGTATAAAATGTGAGGAATTTGTTAACTGTCTAAAGAACTATCAGCAGATGTATGTATTCAGTAGTTGCTCATTCCATGGAGCTGATTCCTTCTTGAGAAGCTAATGTATATATATATATATATATATATATATATATATATATAGGACTCATGATGGACTATAAATAGGCAGAAGGTAGTTATCTTGGAAGTCTAATTGTTTTATGAAAGATGCAATACTGAATAAATACATCTACTGATCTGAGCAAAATGTAATGTGTCACCTGAAGTTTAAACAAGTATTAGCTTCTCAAGAAGGAATCAGCTCCATGGAATGAGTCATTTGTTCTATCAGTAAGTCAGTCAGCTGATCAATCTGTCAGTTAAGTTGGTAAATCAGTCAGTCAGGACCATTTGTTCTGATGTTGAAGCAGCATTGTAAAACACTGTTCATATTTCAGTTTGACAGGATTAGCTGGTTAGGTGATGTGCTGCTCTACAGAACAGGTGTTTATTGTGGAAATGTATTTAGTTACATCATGTAAAACAGTTCTTCATGAAGACCCTGTATTTCTCTACTGGAAGATGTTGTTTAACTGATGTACTGATTGTGCTGCCTTTTTGTTGACACATGTTTGTAGCATCGTGCTTTTTGCATTTTGAGGGAATGTTGTGTTTGGAATGTTTCTGGAATTTTCTGGAATGCTATCTAACATTATACACCACTGCAACCTGTGCCACTTACTAGAATCTTTCTTGGGATGCTGACAGTTGCTAAGCTACACTGAACTCATGGAAAGGAGTTTCATGGATGACGATGATGATGATGATAATGATGACTGAAGCGTCTGACTCTTTGTGTACTGTTCCTGTTTGCCTCTGTCCTGCTGTGGCCAATGTCAGCAAGTCCAAAATGTTAATGTTATTCATGTCCATGCATTTATAAACAATTCACTAAGTAATACCAACACATACACTTTTAATATATAGTGCTTCTGTTAGCATTACTTAGTGAAAAGTGCTTGTAAATAGCATATTGCATTACTGCCAAAACTTGTGTGAACATAACACACACTTAGATTGCTGGATGGGATTATGGATACAGACACTGAAACCTCATGTGGAACAGCTTGAGCAAGATGTGGAGAGTAAATCCATGATAATTTTTGTGTGGCCTCAGTGTAATCAAGATACTCGCTGCATTTTGTGCAGCCTGAATGTCTCCTGCAGTGCTCCCATCATCATACTGATTCCCATTATGAGCCAACTTACTACAGTCAAGCTCACCTATCCCACTTTTCCACATTACTTAAATATTATATTCCTGTCTATGTCATTGTCTACCAAATGGTCCCTTTTCTTCAGGTGTCCTAAATGTTACATTCATTTTTCACCTGTACCATGCGTGCTACATGCTCTACCCTCTTGCTCCCCATCATTTGACTTTTCTAATAATATTTGGAAGGTGTTACAAATCTTGGAGCTTTACACTGTGCAGTTATGTCAATCCACCTGTGACTTCCTCCACTGTATGTCCAAATATTCCTCTCAGCATGCTGTACTTAAGCACACATGGCCATGTGCCATTTCCTTGTTGTGAGAAACCATACAAAGCCAGAAGCAAAGTTATTTTTTCTCTGTCATTTATATTTTCACATAACAAATGGGAGGACAATAAATTGTGGACCAAATAGTAACAGGATTCTCAGAATTTAATCTGTTCTTAATTTCTTTGTAAATATAATTTTTGATTTGTGTGTTGTTCACAATATTTGTGTGTTGTTCACAATATTTGAACTTCACCACATTTTCAAACAATCTGTTAGTTACCCTGTTGTTGTGATTCTGTCCACCATTCAGGTAATATTGTGCAAGTGAAAACTCATGTGAGATTAGAGTTGCTGTTATCTTAAGTTGTGAAGATTGCAGGCACAAATTTATGACATTTAGGAGTTCCCTTCTGCTTCTTTCATATAACTGACAGTGAAAGCAAAAGAATTCTGCAAAACATCAACAAATTTCTACCAGACTACATGACATGAAAGAGTTCATTTTCTGTTCATCCCTAGACCAATTTTTTACCAGTGTGTAATGGACCCTTCTGTTTCTCTGTTATTTTTCAAGGTAAAGGAAATTTCTTAAAACATGTATATCACAATGCAGATATGAATTCCTTATTAACAGAAGCATATTTTACCATTTGCTACTTCTATGTTTACATATTCAGACATTACAAAGAAAATCATATAAGATGAATTCTTTTTTTTAGTATAGATAGAGGGCTAGGCCATGGCTCAGGCAGTCAGCTGCCAGCCTGTCCCACAGGAGGCCTGGTTCATTCCTAGGTCAGTCATTACAGTATTTATGGTGGACGTAGTGGCACTGGAACAGGTTTTCATGCATGTACACTTTTTTGTCTGTATCAGTATCATTCCATCAGTGCTCCATAACCTTGCTTTCATCTATGCCAACACTACACGATCTTAACAATTAACTGCATCATAGATTTTCACTACAGATGGAGTAATAATTAGATGACACCACATAATAGCCCTGGTCTATGTTACTGTGTACAGTGTGGTCTGTGTTACTGTGTACAGTGTGGTCTATGTTACTGTGTACAGTGTGGTCTGTGTTACTGTGTACAGTGTGGTCTATGTTACTGTGTACAGTGTGGTCCCATCCCTGTCCGATTACACTAACTGACTCTTGAGCCACAGTTGACTGTACATTCTCAATGTTTCAGGTCTAACCAATGGTTACAGCAGGATGTGAAACATGCAACAGAAGTTCACCAATTAATGGAGCTGGATGGAAATAAGGGCTCAAAACAGCACCAAGTCGAAGATGACAGAATTACGATTTGTGGCTGTATGCCTTGCTCAAAGGAGACAAGGGATACCCTTGCAGAAATGTTGGACTTTTCTCTTCTCAAGGATCCCATATTTATTCTCTTTACTGTCTCTAACTTCTGCACAAGTATTGGGTTCAGCATTCCATATGTTTATATAGTGGTCAGTACTCATTGCAGTATGTGAATTTGTGAATAAATTTCTTCCGTTTTTTTTTTTGGACTGGAATTGAATTACAGAATTCCCCTGTGATGACAATGCAGATATCCTAGTATGTGAGTTGTTTAATGTTATTTTCTTTTTTTCAGGCACAAGCAGAAGAGCGAGGTATCCCAACAGATAAAGCTAGTTTTCTGTTGGCTGTCATAGGTATTGCAAATCTAGTAGGCAGGATTATTCTAGGTTACATATCTGACAAACCATGGATAAATCGGCTAATTGTCTATAATGTGTGCCTTACCATCTGTGGCGTGGGTGAGTGTATTATATTATTTATTGAGGTTAAGGCATATTGAGGTATTTGAATGGTTTAATGGTGTCTGAAGGTATTTACTACTTTTATGGCATATTAAAGTATTTGACTAGTGTTATGGTGCATTATGGTATTCAACCATTATTATGGCATTTTAAGATATCTGACTAGCGTTACAGCATACTAAGATGTCTGACTAGTATATTGGTCTATTGAAGTGTTTGACAAGTTTCCTGGTGTGTTGAGGTATTTGGTTATTATTTTCTCCGAATGACCAACTTGTAAGTGAATACCTGAGGTCAAAGTAAGGTTAAATATCCTCAAACTTCTTGTGAGGTTTAAAAAACGTATCTTTTTGTATACTTGTGCTTATTACAGTAGGAAGGCACATGTTATGGTGTCTCATTGCTCCCATTGCACATCTTTAGATTTTGTTTGTTAGTTTGTGATGGTTAAGTGTGTGTGTTATGGAGCCAGGTATCATAGTTAATACAGTGACTAGGCTTGAGGACTGGATGAAATGGTGCATTATTCCTGTCAGGGTCGAGGAATGTTTCTCTTCTGCATCTTATCTAGATCAGTTTTGGAGGCTATGCAATCTCACATACTATTTTTTTATTTTATTCTAACTCCCAGAATGCTGCAATCTGTCTGAAGACATTCAGCAATCGTGTTGACAGTCACTATTAATGGCATGTAGGAAATACATCCAGTGATACATCTCTTATTTAAGCTCAGTCACAAATGATTGGGTAATCTCATATACTATGGATAATGGGGTGTCTTTGTATAGGAGGTAAAGTGGCCAGTGTGTGTGAAATTCTCCACTCACCACCATACAGTGTAGATGTTGAGAGTGAGTGTATCTATATTTCTGCTCAACATGTATGCCTTAATGATATGGGCAAGGGTGATGCAACAATTTTACCTTTTTAAGTACGCCTGTAATTGACTTACCTAGGACATACTTTACTGTTAGCATCTGACAGCATTAATTGTCAGGTAGCAGGTGGCCTTCACATGTGCATACAATTATCTGTGAGAGACTGTTGAATTTTCATTGGATGTTTGCATACCATTGTCTGTGAGGGACTGTTGAAATTTCAGTGGACTTTTCAATGTGGTGATAGATTTTATGCCTATTTGTTTTAGTAGACAGGATGCAAAGAACTGATGATATTTGATGGGGAGTGTAGATGAGGAAACTCATCATTATGTAATTTTACTTTTTTTACTATATTTAGCCAAATATAAGATGACCCTGCATATAATCTTCAGTCTGTAGGTATATACATGTACATTACGTATTTAACTTTGTGTGTGATCATAAGGGAATCCCCCCCCCCATGTTTCACGTGATGAATTTTGAAAAAATTCTCATCTTGTGTTTAAGTAGATATGGTGTGTGTGTGTGTGTGTGTGTGTGTGTGTGTATAGGAATGAATATCAATATGTGTAATACCAAAGAATTTTTGCGTATTACACATACAGTTGAACACAACTATATGTGTGTGTGTGTATCATTACCATATATGTCAAAATTATAATTTTACCTTAAATTTGTTATGAATGTGACACTCGGTCTCTCAGGTTAATGAAAGAAGATAGATTGAGGGTATCTGAGGGGAATATTTGGTCTTGAGAGAAAGGAGGAGAAGGCTGTAGAAAACTGCACATTGAAAACCTGCATAATTTGTTCGGTTCATCCCATAATAGTTCATTATGCAACGAATCATGAGCTTGACAGAACATGTAACGCACTTGGGAGCTCACTGCCAACGAGAGGGGGTGGGGAGTCCAAAGATGTTGCGTACGTTTTTGCCTTTCTCAGTAGTATCATAATCTGTCGACTGTACAAATTAACCTGTTCACACCAAGCCCAAGTCACTCTGCAACTTGAGTCATTCTTTCTGATTTAGTTTTTAACTGATCCGCCATTGCTCGGGGGCTTGAAAAATATTTTCACAGTGTTCTGAATTCGCCCTCGGTAGCCCTGTGGGAGATTTGAGAAGTACATACAAAATTTTAGTTTGGAAACCTGAAGGGAAAAACTTGGTGAAAGAGCTGGGCTTAAGTAGAAGAACAGTTTTAAAATTGATAAGTGACAGATTGTGGGCTGAACTTATTTAGGTCAGACTGAATACCAGTGAGAATGGGGTAACCTTTCTTTGTGTTCAATGAAAGGTGCAAATTTTCTAGACTATCTGAGCAACTATTAACATATAAAGAAGGACTCTGATCCATGCAATTACCTTCCATATTCTTTGTTTATGTCTTCCAAGAACTCTCAACCATGAGACTTAGCAAATGTGTGTTTTATTCAGTGACATGTATGTTCTTCCACTTATAAAACTGAATGGTCTATATCATTATGTTAAACAAGATGACAGGAAGTGGAATCTGGTAGTTGTCAGATAAATTAATGATCATAGATTGATAAGCTGTAAATAATATGTTCTTGACTCTTCGGACAGCAACCGCATTCAGTGCCTTGTGTTACGACTTATATTCTTTCGCTATTTATGGATCTGTATTTGGATTCACCATTGGAGCATATGTGGGGTTGACTTCGGTCATTCTGGTCGACCTGCTTGGACTTGATCGCCTCACAAATGCGTTTGGACTGCTATTGCTGTTCCAAGGCATTGCATCTTTCCTTGGCCCTCCTATTGCAGGTATGATCAACCACATTGATGTTGGATTTGTGTTTCTCATGGCAGCTGCTATGAAGCTTACAGTCTACTGCAATGTGACACCGTGTAGTCTGGTAGAAATTGATTGATATTTCAGAGGAACGCACTTCCTCCATCTTGTATGGTTTTCTTTGGGAAGGGGGGAGAGAGTTTCTTGAAGCTTGAAAATGTGAGCAATAGGTTTTCCTGGAACATCGATAAGGATTTATCATTTTACACTGTGTAATGTCCCAGAAGAGTGTAGATCTCTTCCTCCATCTTTGTGGTAGAAGAGTAAGCTATGCAGTTAAAGATTGAAATATTTTGTGAGGTTATAATGTGTCTTTAGGTGGGTATTTTATGGTATTTAAGAGGGTTGTGATGCTTTCATCTTCAGGGTACAACAGTCCAAGGCTGCACAGCCAGTAACATAGTGTCACATCCCAGAAGACCTGAATCTACAGCAACAGTGAACCTCAAACCTCGTGTTCAGGAAAACTGAGTTTAATATATGCTAACAGAATGAAATGACACATATCCTGGTCGTTTCCTCCATTTGACCCTTGATTTTTTCCTCATAGCTTAAATCTTCTGCATGAAGATGGAGCCAGCACATTTCTTGTGAAAAGCAGGTGCTTGTCTACCAGGTTAGAAGGTGTCACATTCCAGAAGCTATCACTATATTCCAGATTCTTTCTGTTGTAAATGCTTTTTCTGAAGGTGCAACATAGTTAACTTTAATGCCTTTTATATTACCCATTGCCTGGGTTCTAGACTGCAACCACAGTGCTTCAGAAAACAAATTTTAGCAGGGGAGATTTAACCATAGGTGTCTGTTCAAATGAGGTAGTCCTTGTCCAGTGTTCAGAGTATACTCATTTTAATGCAAACCTGCACAGGAAAATAATTTATGAATGTTCACATTTGTATTCTTATGAGCATGTTAGTGCAAATTTTTAATCACTTTAAAATTATTGATATCTGGGACAGGAAACCTCATAGCTTGGCAGAGAAGCAAGTTACAGAAAACAATAATATTTGTAGTGATTGTTGCACCAAAATGAGGTTTGGTTTCAGAATTGCTGTTCTTACAACATTGTTGATGAAGACTTGAAAACTTTAATTGTCTTATTGTTAGGAGAACATTTATTTTATATTCCAAAAGTGTCTATCAAATACACTGCATTCATGAATTTATGTGAGAGTTACATTTGTAACTTTACTTTGTATTACAAATTTCTGTATCCACTATTAATTTTTGTGATGTTTTGAAGTATATATGTATTTTTCTTTTGTAGGTTGGCTGTATGATGCCCTCGGCTCATACAATCCTGGGTTCTATGTGTCAGGGATCACAATTGCAGCAAGTGGTGTTATGCTGTTCTTCATCCCATCATTACAGAGATATCTGATGCAGCAAAGGAGCAACGGGTCAAACCAGAAGTCAGCAGTTCATCAGAATGGAAATTCTGTGCATTCATTAGCATGATGGTACAATAGGAACCAAACTGCGTCTGATTTTTGGTTCATTGAACATATGGGAATGTGTTTGCTTGCAAAATAAGTGTATCGTTAAGTGATAGGAAGATGCGTAAGTACGGCAAAGAGTCATGTGAACTAATATTGATTTAGCTTGTGCATAAATGATATGGTACGGATATACAATCAGAGAAAATCATTTGGATTGTAGAATTATCTTGCAAGGAACTTGTCATGATGCAAATGTCTGCCATTGCTGGTGCTTGAACAGATAAAAAACATGACACTGTAAAATAATTTTTATTGTAGGTTGCATATGGAATTGTAATATGTGTTTTTATTACAAAAAGCTGGTGAAATTCCTTTTTTATATAAATGAATTGGGTTATGTACAAAACATTATATAGTGTGTAAGTTATGTGTGTTTTCTTTTTGTTGTTTTATTTAATGATGATGTTAATTGTCAAGACTGTGTACAGTCAGTGGTAGATAAATGAATAAGTATGGAACACTGTTGGGATTATATACTGAGAGGGGAAAGCTGAAGAAATCTTAAATACTTTGGCCACCACAAATCCCACTTGGACTGTCATGGGATTGGACCAAGTCTTTCATGGCGAGAGCAGTCAATTACCTGCCTGAGCCAAATACGGCCATGTGGTGTTTTTTTGCGTGTTTTTGTACAGCCTTCAGTGCCGAGAGTTGTAGCATGCCCGTCTTGCCTCCTGCCTTCCTGATGGTTTGGGCAGATCTACTGTGAGGGACTGACTTAGTCAGTTTTGTAAACATTGAATTTCATCTACGAAACGAATTCGTAATAGTTTAATGAACTTTATTCTTGATAAAAATGTTCTTATTTGTACAGTATTGCCATCATACATCAACATGACTGAATAAAAGATTTGTATAACAAATAAAATTTTACCAGAAAAGAAACACAATTTTTTTTCCTTTAAATGAAATTTGAATGTGCTAAATGTCAATTTGGGGTTCAAAATTTTGTATCACCGAACTTTTACAGGAGCCAGGATCGGCACTTAACATAAAGCAAGCTGTAAGATTTGGTCACATGTGAAGTAGCAGCTCTTGTCCAATTGTAGTATGGCATGATGGTTTTCTAAGCAGTGGCTGTGTGACATTTGGCATGTTAACCGGTACACACTATGTGACGGTATTATGATTTTCACTGCAGTCTCTTTTCAGTATATACTACAGTAGCTACAACAATTAAAGCAACATTCATGTATTGCAGTAGAGTTTTGGGACACAGTTTGATTCCCCACTTCTTAAATTGTCTGATGCTACACATTTTCACATCTTAATTGCTTTACATATTATGTATAATTTTAAATCTGTCAGCTGCATGTGCTTTTCTTCCTTCCTTTCCAGCTGAAGGTGTTGATATACCAAGAATTCCAAGCAAAGCTCCACGCATATTTTGATCACATGCCATGTAGACTAATATGGGGATAATGGCAGATGCCTGAAAAGAAATTAAAACGGTGGAAACTGACCCAAAAGAAACAAATACAAAAATGTAATTCTTCAATATTAAAGAGAACTATTTGCTTAAATGTGAATACATTTTTTATGATATTCTTAACGCTGAATGTTCTCTGAAAATAGAAGAGAAATATACTGCAGCTGAGTGAGTGCAGTTTCCACATGCGCTGTTTGCACATTTGTGTTTGGCAGTACAAATAAATTTCTTTATTTATTTTGTTGTGTGAATGTCGTTTTTATCATTTTGTATGGGAGAAATGATCGTTAAAAATATGTGACACGGGAAAGCTGACAGAACTACTGTTGGTGAATCAAGCGGGAACAAAGTGATAAGAGCCAAAGTACATCGGTGCTGGGTTCATGCATTGTGGGAAATTGATGGATACAATTTTGTGGGTCCCTCTCCTACTTGATGCTGTACACACTGACTGTCAGAGGTTTGAGTATGAAATAATGAAGGACAGCAACAGATGTCTTATAGATAAGTATCATGATGAAAGACAATGTTCTTACAAAGCTGCAACACTATGGAGCCCTTGTTAACCCAACCGCATCAAAGTACACTAGCTGGTTATCTTCTTCAAATTTTGGCATTATTTATATATTAATGTAGGTTTCAAATTATCTATTATTATTATTAGTATTAATATTATGGATTTCTACTGTCATAGGCCTTTTCTTCCCGGTACTTCTCTTGAACCAGCGGTGATCCCCACCGCTCAGGCTTCAAGCTTCACACTGCAGTACTTTCCGTATTGTGTGTGATGTTCCAAGTATGTCTTTTGTAGTGAATCTATTGAATGTTTTCCTGGTACAGGCTCCAATTATTACTGGTACAATCATACATTTCAGGTTCCACATTTGTTGTATCTCTATACATAAACTCTTGTATTTTAATTTCTTTTCCACTTCCTTTTGCACAACATTTCTGTCTGCGGGTATTGCCACATCTATCAGTGTGCATGTTTTCTCTTTTTTGTTTTTAATTATTATATCTGGTCTATTTGCTTTAACGTCTCTGTCTGTGTGTACTGCTTTATGATTATTATGATTATTATTATTATTATTGTTATTATTATTATTGTTAATATACGATATGGATGTCTCTTGTCACAGACCTTTTGTTGCTGGCATTTCACTTGAACCAGCGGTGATCCCCAAAGTACAGGCTTCAAGCTTCATACTGCATGACTTTCTGGATTATGTGTGATGTTCCAAGTATAGCTGTCTTTTGTAGTGAATCTATTGAATGTTTTCCTGGTACAGTTTCCAAATTTTTCCTTAAGCTTCTCGTTACTATTCCAGTGGCTCCAATTATTACTGGTACAATCGTACATTTCAGGTTCCAC
>Ga0123357_10008608_pt1 | contig 12770 bp, 7 predicted proteins | sample TergutEmb28metaG_FD_89873 | JGI IMG/M metagenome (GOLD analysis project Ga0123357, IMG submission 89873) | Embiratermes neotenicus P4 segment gut microbial communities from Petit-Saut dam, French Guiana - Emb289 P4 | ecosystem: Host-associated > Arthropoda: Insects > Digestive system > Gut ... | reverse complement strand
ATTATTATTATTATTATTATTATTATTCAGTCCGACCTATTTCTACCTACTCAATACAGATGTAGAGGGTTATTACAGCGCCTGATCACGCTCAATGACACACGCACCACAGTCGGTATGACTCCTCTGAATGAGTGATCAGGCCAACGCAGAGACCTCCACCCGACTACACATAACACTCACAACTGACAGGCATCAATGCCCCCGACGGGGTTAGAACCCGCAATCCCAGCAAGCGAGCGGCCACTGGGATCGGAGAGCCGAACATACTGGTTTAAAAAAAATTGTGATAATAGGTTTATACATTTAGTTTTGTTTTTGATGGCTTGTCATTCACAAAATATGAGAGTGTAATAAAATGAGTATCTCCGCGTAACTGATCCCCAAACCCCACTTCCAAATCCCCAGCAAGTGACAGTGTTCCAATGAACTCACCTCGGGTCATACCGCGTGTACGGTGGTGGATAAGCTGACGGCGTCCCAAACAGGTTGCGTGTTCCCAGGGGCAACTGGTGGTGGTGATGGTGTGCTGGTGTACGGAACCCCGAAGCGTCTCTGAACAGGGGCTTGGCGTAGGGCGTCGCTGTGCGGTACCGCTTCATGCGGCGCCGGCGACGGTAGTTACCGGTCTCGAACATATCCCCAGACTCCGGATCTATGGAATATAAAACTGCTTGACGTCCTACATTAATAGCGCTTTATGCTGAGTCTATTCACTGCGTACTTCATACGGCGATCTTCATCTCAGACTGTTGGCGGGAAACAGGAATTGCAGTCTGTAACAACTTTCACGTACAGCATGTCGTGGATCGGGGAATATTTAAACTGGTCGTGAAGCATAGAATGTGGGCTTGACGACTGGATTCAACTGGCTCAAGACAGGAACCAGTAAGAGTGGGGACTTGTGAACACTAATCAACTTCTGGCTCTCATAAATGACACGGAATTTATTAATCAGTTGAGTGACTATCAACTTGCAACCATGCAAGTAATCATGTTTAAGAAAGGTAAAGGTCAAGCAATCCCATTACAGTCCTGGACAAGTCATGGGGGTTCCAGGAGTTTGAGGCTCCCAGATTTCATGACAATCGGCTCATGAAGGTGGTAAGGTTCTCAGAACTACGCACCGGCTGCTTTTACCTCCCAGGAAATATTCCTGGTACGCGTTCTTATTAGGGGCTGAGTCAGCACCAGGGCCGGAAGAATTATGTCAATGAAAAATTCCAATGACTATCAGGAATCGAACCCACGACCTTCCGGGTTATAGCGCACTGCCTCAACCAACTGCGCCACCGCGTAAAATCACTGAGGTCTTCCTTCTTTTGGGTTGTTACCGACGTTTCGGGACAGGCACGTCGGTAAACCACTACCATCACACGCTGCGTAACAATCCAGAAGAGCGAAGACCTCATCCACACCGTGGCGGAAGCCTGAGAAATTTGTAAAATAAATGCAGTAGCCCATAGTTTTTCTTAACACACCACGAAGACAAATTTCTCCTGTCAGCATTCATTATCAACCTCAGGTAGATTTACAGTATGTCAGTAGTAGTATGTCACCGTAATAAGGTGTTGAGTCTTCTAGTATGCAACGACGCTTCGGGCGGAAAACGGTTACCGACTTCCGAACGGCAGTAGCGTCCTCATCTTCAGGGTCCACCGCTCTTCTGGAACGACTTGAACCTGAAGATGAAGACACTGCAATCCTTATAAACGTCGATAACTATTTACCAGTCGGCACGGTGTAGCATTCCAGATGATTTAAATAATTAACAAAACCGCTGTGGGAACCTCAAATCCCGCACGACTGCTTTTCTTTGCAACTATTCTATGTGACTGTCTAGCAGGACAAAGTAGGGGGAAAAACACTTTTAAATAATCCACGAATATAATTTTTCTGGAAGAGGGAACATCCATCCTCTAATTTACAACTGCAAATTTACAGGCTAGGAATTATGACATTTGGGCTGTCGATTGTTAGATCACCGATAAGCCTACCAAACTTCCTCCGTTTCGGCGTGAAAAAGCTGCCGTACGTCCGTCCATATTTTAAACAATATTAGAAGCAATGAAAATGATTTTTTTTGTCCCCTGTAGCGCAACAGTACAATTTGGGCCTCGGCCGCCGCATTGTTTAGGTTACTATATCACAAGCAATTAGACACAAATAACGGGCAGCACTTCTCCCAACGACTTATCAGCACTTCGAAGAGGCCGCTACCTACACAACACACAGCGAAAAAGAGAGACGAGCATTCACACCCTCGGCAGGATTCGAACCAGAGATCCCAGCAATTAAGTGGCTGCAAACCAACGCGTTAGACGGCACGTACAACGGGATCAGCTTGTAATTTTAATAGTTACTTCAAATGTCAACACGCCTATATACATAATGAAACACGTAAAAGTGCAAAAATAGAACAGGGTTCTTGCTGAAGATATTCACACCGCACTCGTCATGTGCATTATTTTCTCTTAGCCATGTATAATTTCATTGGTGAAACACAGAAAATATTGCAACACAGGGCCTAATTCGAAAGCACGTACGTCTACGCTTTTCCAAACGTAACCCCAGAAATTCACTGTATCTTCAAAATATTCCGCTTTCCTGTCTTCTTTTCGCTTTTGTGGGCCAAATTTTGTGCGACTTGGCCCATATTCTGTTTTACCGCCCACCACCCAGTGGCTTTATGGACAAAGAAGATGCCAACAGAGGCGGCATACCGAATTCCGTTGTCACTCCACCAAATAAAATTCAAGGTTTTCAAATTATGACCCTGCAAACGTGCCTATAAAAGCAAGCCAGGCAAGAAAAGTGTCGCAGTCTCTTCTGGTGGACGAGATAAAGTAAATCCGGTTATTTTTCGCCAATCTCGATTGAAGTACAAAGAGAAGAGTAACAAATCCTTTGAAAGGGTGAAACAGTTCAAATATTCGGAAACAGCCCTAACAAATCGAATTTTTTTTCATGAAGAAATGATGAGCAGACTGATTTCGAGCAACGCTTGTTATCATTCGGCGCGGAACCGTTTGCTTTGCAGTCTGCTGCCCAATCACATAAAGCTTAAAATATATAAACAATATTACTGCCTGTTGTTTTTTATACGTTCGCAGCTTGCTCTCACACACTGAGGCAGGGACAGGATGAGGGTCACTTTAATTGTCACACCAACTAATGCACTTACATAAAACTTCACATTAAAACATTTAAAATCGTTCCAACATGTTTCGATCCTAAGATCATCCTCAGGGAGCTACGTTGTTCCTTGCTAAAGTCATTTTAAAAACACTCATTAATTAATTCCCTTATATCAATAGGGTGTTGTGGCAGCATGTCGTGTTGTGTAAGGGTACGTTGTTGAGAATGTGCATTCTCAACAACGTACCCTTACACAACACGACATGCTGCCACAACACCCTATTGATATAAGGGAATTAATTAATAAGTGTTTTTAAAATGACTTTAGCAAGGAACAACGTAGCTCCCTGAGGATGAACTTAGGATCGAAACATGTTGGAGTGATTTTAAATGTTTTAATGTGAAATTTTATGTAAGTGCATTAGTTGGTGTGATAATTAAAGTGATTCTACAAAATGCACGGTACAACAATAAAGATAGGATGAGGGTGTTTTGAAAATTGAGCACTGAGGAAGATATTTGGGCCTAAAAGGGGCGAGGTAACAGAGGAGTGGCGAATACTACATCACAAGGAGCTTTATGATCTGAACTCCTCAACAAATATACGCGTAATCAAATTAGGAAAAATCAGATGGGCTGGACATGTAGCATGTATGGGGCAGAGAAGTGTGTACACGGTTTTGGTGAGGAAACCTGAGAGAAAGAGATCACTCCGAAAACCTTGGTTTAGATTGGAGGATAATATTAAAATGTATCTTCAAGATGTGGGAAGGGGTCGTGGCGTATTTTATGTTTCAGTATAGGGACAGGTGGCGGGCTCTTGTGAATGCGGTAATGAACCTTCGGGTTCCATAAAATGAGGGCGATTTCTTGACTAGCAGACGACCTGTTAGCTTCTCAAGAAGGACTGTACTAGTTCATTACTTAGTCGGCTGAAGTTGAAAGTGCGGTGTATAGCACCGAAGAACTTGCGTTCTTATTCGATTCAAATGCTAAAAATCCATCTTACAATGCCACCGTCAATTTCACCGAAATTTTCTTTATGTTGATGTTCCTAGCAAGTCGACGACTAGTAGAAACGTTTCGTAGTACAGGGTCAGTGTTGAGAATAAAGAACTGTAGGAGCCGAGTGTATTGTTGCGAGAGAACTGCCGAAATCCGCACACGGCAGAGGAAATGAAATAAAATATTCGTCCAGTCATGTCAAACAGTAACCAGCAAATGTTTCGTCGAATATTTCGGAATGTTTTAACGAAATGTGAGGCTGTTCTACGAGCTGAGGGGCGCCATTTTAACCATCATCTGTTATTTTATGTAAGAACAACCAATGTACGACTGGGTAGCGATGAGAATTAATCGTACTTTCCAGCTAAAATAGCAAGAGGGTGCTCACAATTTCCGCACTTTTGGGCTGGGTTTGTTGAGTGAATTTACGAAGGGCTGACGCAGCTTCATACATCTAGCGAAAACCCCGCACAATAGTACGTATACCGTGCCATAGCTCAAGCGGTTAATCGAAGGCCTGGAACCGCAAATTCAATCCCAGGCCGGATTATGTGGGATTTTTGGTAGACGAAGTGGCAATGGGACAAGTTTTCTCCAAGCCCTTCTGTCTTCCTCTGCTCGTAGCTCCATATTCATTAATCACGCATGTTACATGATGTCAGTAACTGAGAAGGTCATTTAAAGCATGCAGGCCTACAATTTCAGTGAAAGTATACCTAGCTTCCAGTAGCTTCCTTTGTGTCCACCGCCGTCCTCTCGCGGTACCCTGATGAAGCAGTCGTTAAGAGAAAGGTTGTGGCGGATCGAGTTTTGCCAGTTCTTCTTAGTGCGTTCGAAGTACGGGAACTTGGTCTTGATGTACGCATAGATTTCTGCCAGTGTTGCCTTGCCGTGGGCACTGTTTTGTATCGCCATCGTTATCAGGGCTACATATGAAAATGGCGGTTTCGGATCGGAGTCGGCGTCCGACGTCGAATTCGTCGCAGTCGTTGAGGCGGGCGTCGAACCCTGCTGTGTTTGGGAGGTAGACACGAGGGCGCCGTTGGACCCACCAGCAACGCCCGCACTGCTGCCTGTGCTATCGTAACACACACAAACTTAGTGCATGACCCTGCGTATTCTTTAATTTTACCTCCTTCTCTCACCTGATCTAAATCTAACAATATGTCACACAACTCGCAACAGCAACAGACATAAAACTCCCCATCTCGGTCGGAGAAATCAATTTGCTTGTGAGTAAAAGGTAAAGGTCACCCCATGACATCCTGTGCAGGCACAGAGTGGAAGCGGAGGTACAGTTCCAACCCATTTTCAATCTCGGCGCTACAAAGGGATGGGTGGTCGGCACCACGCCCGCCCACTTTACTCCGATAAAGACCACCGCAGGAGGCTGGGTGGGCCTCGGGGCCGCTTTGAACGGGCACGGAAAATTTCGCCCCAACAGGGGTACGAACGCCGGAGCGACCGGCCTGTAGTCAGTCGCTACAATGACTACGCTGTCCAGGCCGCCAATTATAGCTAAGGGTTAAAATTTATTGCACCCATTGGCGCATGAAACAAAATCAGACATAAATCACCCAACACGGTTTACTGTTGGAAGAAGTCATTTATGAGGATTAGCAACTGGGTAGGTAGTAGTATCACATCGCTTATATTTATGTATGTGTTATATAATTTTTCAAACCACAATGGAAAGAGTGGTCGAAATCACCGCAAAAGCAGTCACAACTGAAATTTACCTACGAGGTAAACCCATCCCAAAATTTGGACGTTGTAACAGGTAATGCAGTTGCCTAGTAACCAGGTTTAACCCTTAAGCAATGAATGAAGTTGGAGACACGCCAATTCGGCCATTACGAACGCTGATACGTCGTAACGTACTGCGGAATTGATCTGTAAATGTATGTGAGTGGTATTACATGTAAAACAGAGTGCTTCATAATACAGAGTGTATCTTCAATCAACATACCCGAGTGTGGGGGAAATACGAACTGCCTTATGTAAGACCATTCTGTCAGTATGGTTTCAACATGCCAGCGACGAAATGTGACGCATGCAGCATGTTGTGCTTCATAATAATAGTTCAGCTCATGTTCAGAGGCTTTTCTCTAAAACGGCGCGTTCATTTTGCAACAATTACGCAAGGTTTGCGTCTTGGAGAAAATGTCCTGCGTCAGCTACCGTGTAAGAGAACAATGTACAGAAATGTGAAAGAATTTCGAAAGACATCAGTACATCAGTACTAGAGGTAAACAAAATACGAAACTCTTATGTTGTAACTAAAGTAAGGTACCAAAATACTCGACTCACGGGTCAACAAAACGTTTTAAAAGTATGCCCACATGCAATTACAGACGTACAGCAAACATTTCCCATTGAGTGGGAAGCACGAAGGCGGTACTGCTGGTGGTTTAGAGAATCGGTTGCTAATGAATTTCCTGATACAGAACTCGTGTCGCTGTCGGACGAAACTCGGTTTACGTTAAATGGAGACGTAAGCAGCCAGACTAACAGATACTGTATTCCTAATATCTCCCCACACAGTTCGTGATTTCAGTTTGCTCAGCCCTTTCGGAGCAAGTGTACTGTGCGCGCAAAATCATAGGACCCATGTGTTTCGAAAGAATACAGATTCTTACTGATGCGTTCTGCTAATTCTGACGTCATTCTTTAGAAACCCGTGGGCTCGTGTGTCTGCAGATTTTAATGCATGTGATTATTATTTGTGGGATGGGGAAAAAAATGAAACGTTTATGTGAACAACACACATTTATTGCAAGAACAGAAAGACAGTACTGGAAGAGAAATTGCCAATATTTGAAGGCATGTGAGCCCAATCCAGTGTTGAGAAATATTCTGAACATATTTTACGAATTCCTATATGAGTAAGCTGGAGTTCAGCGTTGCGAAACTCGGCTATGAAATGATTTGAACGGCATGGTGAGTAAGCTATGAACTCGCGGCGGAGGCATGCCTGTTACGTTACAAAGCTCTCGCGACAGAGATTAAAGATACGCTACGTATTGATCAGCACACTTGGCATAATATTGTGTGGATATTAACATGAAAAAACTGTGGTAAATGAAGATAAGATCGTGCTCGTGAACATGTTAAACTGTGGTTACTTTTTATCACGTTTTTGCCTGTACACCCCCCTTACAAATTCGTCCCACTAAATATGTGAATGAAGGCCTCCCATCATTAAAAACAAGTTCCACAACTGATCTGTGACAACCACAGCAATTTCAGCAAATCGAACGTTGTGTCACTAACACAAATTCTAAGTTACGGTTGGTGCCCAACGTAAAGGTAAGAGACACAGGCAAGCTCTTGCAACAACAAACGCTGCAGTTTGGTCACCAAATGAACAATTTCCACATATCGTGGGGTTAAAGCCAATTTTGAACTCGTATGTTAGGAGAAACATCAGATTCACCAGATTTTGTTGGCGACGTCCTCCAGATGACGCTGAGTAGCTGCCAAGGCCTGCTGTAGTGTCTGATGATGGCTGAGGTACGTTGTTTCATCCTTGATTGGTGTTAAGGGCGGTGGTGGTTGCCCTGTCTCAGAAGTCTGGTGGTCATAGCTGGACACTGCGAAGACAAATTCATGTAGTCAGTGTTTTGATACGAGGAGGTTCAGAAAAAAGATACAAGACTGTTCTTGTACCTAACGCATCACAGCATACAGTTTCATGCTGTCACTAGCAGCCGCCAGTGGGTCCTCTCCTAATTACAGTTTAATCCAAACACAAGTTTTCGCAAGATCCGTTGTAATAATTTTTCTGTGTGGTCGATTCCCGGCGATTCTAACGAACAGACTGCTTTCGTGTTCAAGGGTCAAGGCTGGGAATTACGCGGTTACACTTTGTCACACTCCAGAAAACGGACTCCTCAAACACACCTCCGTGAAAAACTGGAGAATCGCAACACTTGTAATGCTACAATGACACAAGTCTTAACTTTTGATGTTTTGCTGACCGTGCATCACAATATAATCTTAACAATTGACCAACTTAGTGCACAAATTCTTGCTTTATAACAAGTTTATTATATTCCTCTACATGTTTCGAGCACTGTTGTGCTCATCATCAGGAGGTCAAATTGTATTATACAGCATCTAGTATCTTCACACTCTGTAGGTGGTCGTCCGGTGCGCAAGTTAACACGCGCACCGGACGGCCACCTACAGAGTTTGACGATACGAGATGCTGTATAATACAATTTGACCTCCTGATGATGAGCACAACAGTGCTCGAAACATGTAGAGGAATATAATAAACTTACTATAAAACAAGAATTTGTGTATTAAGTTGGTCAATTGCCAAGATTACAGGTCTTAACTTTTACCGCGAACTGTCCAGAAAGCATGCAGCATCGCCGCCTGAAAGAATTGACACTTCATGACGAGCAGCAAAAAAGTATATGTTTTGGCCCCATTCTATAAAATTAATAAATTACAGGTACTAACGGTTGTGGAAAGATAGCTTGTGTGAAAACTGAGGTAGGCCAGGCCATCTAGTTCATTTCTTTCGCAGACAATGACACAAAACGTAATTCTCCCAGCATGTGGGGCCCCATTTTGTTAAATAAGCAAATTAAAATAAAAGAGAAATTGAAAACGTACAGAAATGAAGATGATTATAATGTTAATATTACTAACAGTGATTTTGAAATAAACCAAGTTGAAGATTAATTTCCTCAGATGATTAAACGACGTAAGTGTAACTCATAAACAAATAAATGCTAAAAAGTGTGCAGTGAGTTACGGTTCATTAGTGAATATGATCTGCTGCCGTTTGTATCAAATGAAATAACCAAGAAAAAGGGTGTGAGGCAAAGGAAGTTTTTTGGGCTAAAATATGAATGTTTCTTGTGGACGTCAACACTGTAAATGTGGATTTACCCTCACAGAACTTACTGAATCTAGAACAAAAACCAACGATAATACTGCAATATTACAGATAGGTATAGGAGAGAAGAAGAAAATACAGAGCTATTTCTTAGTCTCATACGAAAGAACAAAGGAAAAGAAAACAAACAACTCAGAGTGGGAGAGAGACAAAAAATGGTGATGGGGAGAAAGTTGTAAAGGAAAAAAAAAAAAGTGGAACGAAAGCAAAACATCGAGTCTCATATTACGATTGTTGACGAGACTTGATAGCTTTTGTTTATAAAGTGGCCTGAGCGAGCATACATGGAGCTGCAGCAGCAGCAGCACCGGATCAATTTCTAGTCACTGCTAATTGAGTTTAATTGACAAAGATGAAGCGGACAATGGTTTGTAAACAATTTATCCTTGCTGAATCAGTGCAAAACTGAACAGACATAATGTTGCCAACAAACTTATTATTTTATCCGCATTAAAAAAAAAGATTTAAACGCCTTCCTGTGAAATATTACACCTATCTGGCTTGCTCTCGCTTTGACATTTGATTTACATAAACGAAACAACGATTCAGTTTTGAAAACAACAGCAAGCAATACACAATCTGTTTTATGTGCCACATATTTACTACCAGCTCACTCTTTTAGAATGTGAATTCAGTAGCCCCATATGATTAATAATGACGCCATCAGGCTACAATAAGCTTCTATAAATAACGTCCACAAGCATTCAAATGACTCTAGAAACACTTGTTGGCTAGCTTGATTTCCGCGAGTCTGCTGGTTCGAACATAGCTGAAGGCGGTATTTAACAACACTCCAGCTTCGTAATGACAGGAAATGAACATGAAAACCAACCAGGATACGTACGTAACTTTTGGTTAGATGAGTTAAACTATACTGTAAACGGCTGAAACGAGACAAGCATGCAAAGTTTAATAGAGAAAATGTTAAGGAAAGTAACATAATCTCAAGATAAATAAGTCTGGACCCTCCAAAAGTTGATACAATACTACATGGCGTCACGTGACACAATCACAATGTGAACTACCCTGTACTTTTGGGTATATAAGATGACACTGCAACAGCTCAGAACATCAACTTTACATGATCCATAATGTATGCATTAATTATATATAGTACAGTAGTAATACCAACAAAATTCACACTAATTAAATAGTTTTTATATACAATAACCTCATCCATATTTCGGCCACTCATGTGGCCATCTTCAAATAGGTGATTTAAAGGGAGGAAAAGTTAAGAGATGGTAAACTTATTGAAGTACGTGTAACAGCATCAGTACCAGATATAAAATGATAATGATGAAATAAAATCATAGTTTAAAACACATAAAGATATTGGTGTGTGCCGGTATTAAATGGATGGTATACACAGACATCGTGTACTACCGCTCCATCCAAGGGGATGTACTGCGATGTAGACAGCACAATAACCCAATCTGTACCCATCGCAATACGTTCTCTTAGATGCTGCATTTCTACACGATAGGTGTGTGTATTCCATCCGTTTAATATTGGCACATTTTCATCACCATCTGATTTCATGCATTTTACGTTCTGTGTTTATAACCGTCATTTTATTTCGGCGAATGTTTGTCACTTGAATAATTATACCATCTTTTAACTTTTTATCCTTTGTATCACCTCCCTCATGACGGCTACACGGGTGGTCGAAACACGTAGTAGGTTTCCGTTTATAAAATATTACATTAGTGTGCATTTTGTTAGTTTTACTAGTATATATGATATATATATATATGTGATATATATATATATATATATATATAGCTCAGAACATATTTTCATTGTTAGTTTCATTCTTGGTGGTTCTCAGTCTTCGGGTTCCAACACCAGTGCCTGAAATGGGTTCAACAGCACATCGACAAGACTGCAGAGGAATGGTATAATGACCAAGACAGATTTACAACAGGGTAGATGTGTATCAGGTTACAACTACCAGTCTTAGGATAAAATGTATTTTGAGACAAAGGTTCGACACATACACACATTTCCTGCTGCTCCACATAAACAAAAAACACAATAACTTTTCGAGCAGTGAGATTTTTAGAAAGAAAAGAACTGTGGTGGCAATAGAACAGCCACGAATTAAGAACGTTCTCCATACAACTGAAACCTGAAGGCTGCTCGCAGTATACACAGGGTCACATCCAAAGAGACAATAATGAACTTTCACCTCTTCGTCTCCGAGTCGGCCAACAAAATAAACTGCCATAAAAATATAAAGTGACTGCAACCGCCTTGCCACCGAGCAACCCAGTTCGAGCTACGACATACCAGAACGAGACTTTAAACAAAATTTTAATGCTTTCCCGTTCGTAGCCCGAAGACGCACGGGATCGACCATACTGAGGGTTTTTACTGTTTCCCTGAAATCCCTGAGATAAATCCAGAACAGCGAGTCCATCGCTGATTCTCACAATTTCTTTGACTCGCCATAAAGAACTTTCTCTGTCGATAGGACTATATAATGTTTTACTCTGTATCTTCGGCATCGGTTTGCACAAGATCCTTTTATCCACTACCTGCGATACGTAAGTAACAAACCAATCAGCCAACTCCATGAAGTAGAGTCCTTGAAAAGCCACCAGTTCCCCAGCTGGGCAAGGAGTTCCCACGCATTTCACAGGACCAGAACCTTATTAGGTCCAATGTATTCACAACACCCTGTCACTTGTATAACATTTATTACAAAGACAAGAAACGCAGTTTGGTTTTATTCATGTAATTTTATTATATAGTGACCACCGACATGTTTCGGCCATTCATGTGGACGTCTTCAGTGCGGTAAGTGCAAGAATACAAATATGTTTGACCACGTTGGAGGGAGGTAGCTGCTCAAAAATTATGACCAGTACCGGAGGCTGTAGTTACAGTTTTGTGTACTCATGGGTGTGGTTTACACCCGAAACGTGTAGAGTGAATTTACAGAATAATAAATAGACTGTTTTGTGTTGCATCTCGTTGTACAGTTATTAATATATGTTTATAGTGTGTCGTTGTCTCCCCACAGTTAAAATAATATAATTTTGTTTGAAATTGCGATTGAATGGTTAAACAGTAATGAGTATAAAATATCAGAAGTTACAAATTATTGTCTGGAGTATTGTTCTGTGGAGTGATGAGCACAGAAAGCATATGTGGTGGACTATGATCCATATTGGTGAGCAATGGCGTAGTTTGTTTAGCGGACTACGTTAAACTCAACTGTCTGATTTGAACTGTGGAGTGATCCCTACACACTATAAACATATTTGTATTCTTGCACTTACCACCCTGAATATGGCCACATGAACGGCCGAAACATGTCGGTGGTCAGTATATAATATAATCACACTCGTAATACCAAAGCGAATTTTGTTGTTCTTTTTAATAAATTTTATACATCTAATTAATGCACGGAATACGGAGGATATTACCCTGTCATTTGTTCATATCCTGGGCCAGACGAATCCAGTCAATGCCATTCAATCCAGTATCTGTAATATTCATTTCAATACTGCTGACCCATCTACACCCAGGCCATCCACGTGAATACTTTTCTTCAGGTTTTCCAGCTAAGACCGTCGCAGGCTATACATTTATCCTCACACTACTTGTGCCTCAAGCCCCACTCATCTCCCCCCCCCCCCCCCCTTTTTTCCCCCCCCTTAAATTACAGTGAAAAAACCAATAAAAAAAGGAAAAAAAATTCTTTTTT
>Ga0123357_10008607_pt1 | contig 12770 bp, 11 predicted proteins | sample TergutEmb28metaG_FD_89873 | JGI IMG/M metagenome (GOLD analysis project Ga0123357, IMG submission 89873) | Embiratermes neotenicus P4 segment gut microbial communities from Petit-Saut dam, French Guiana - Emb289 P4 | ecosystem: Host-associated > Arthropoda: Insects > Digestive system > Gut ... | reverse complement strand
GCCTTCGCTGCTTTGAGCCGCGGGGGCTTTACCGTCCGCCACCCGGTCGATAACGTAACTCACTCCATCGCTCACTTGAAGCGTCATGGGCAAAAGCATGGGAGCCGTCACCAGATCAAGAACAAGGTTCACGCCTTTATCGATGTTCTGCATGAGTCCTGCGCGCAGGGTATCGCACTCCTGCGTGAACTGGGCTTGCAACTCATCGATTTTTTTGTGGGTGTCTTTGTCGATTGCGGCGACTTCCGCGTCGGCACGCTCCTGTGCCTTCTTTTGCGTGGCGGCAGAAATCTCTGTTACGTCTTTCTGCGCCTGGCTCACTACTTCTTTTCCTTGCTGGCGAGCCTCTTTTGCCTTAACTAGTAGTTTTGATTCTCGGTCTAAGATGCGCTCAAGCACCTCGGTTCCACCTGCGTGCTCCTTAGACGTGGCTTCCTTTACCATGAAACCTCCTCCGACCTTCGACGGTGGCAGAGCAAAAACATACCGTTGGCGACATTAAAACAATAAAAATAGTTTCTATGCTACCGATTTGTATTATACCCACTGCTTTGTTAAAAAGGCAACAGAAAGGTAACGCCTATTTTGGAAACAGTTACTTTTCTGGGATAATACCTTCCATTTTTTCAGTGGCTTATTAAAGTTGCCCTGTCGCCGACTCTCCGCCGACTCTCCTGCGTCGAAGTACTCCTCATGCTTGACGAAACAATGAGAAAGCGCCTAGACTAAAAGTTCTTATTTTGGCGATCAGAGCAAGATACGCGACGCCTGAGGAGGCCCCCATGGTTCGTAACGCCCCACTACCACTTTTTGATACCTTCGAACGTGTCAACACCATCGACCCGGCGCTGTATGGCGACCAGGTCAAACGCGGACTGCGCAACAGCGACGGGACCGGCGTCGTTGCCGGCGTCACTGCCATCAGCAACGTGCACGGTTATCTGATTTCGGACGAGAAACGCATCCCCGACGAAGGCCGTCTGACCTATCGCGGTTATAGCATCGAAGACATCCTGGGCGATACCACGGCAGATGATCGCTTTCTGTTCGAGGGCGTCTGCCACCTGCTGCTCATGGGCAACCTGGCAAACGCGGCGGAGCTGGCGGGCTTTGTCGCCGCCCTGGACGCCGAACGCGAGCTGCCTGACGGTTTTACCTCTCGCTACATCATGAACCCCCCGACTGATAACGTCATGAACGCGCTTGAGCGCGCCGTGCTGGTGCTCTACGCCGACGACACCAAGGCGGAGGACCGCACGCCTGATCACGAGATCATGACGGCCATCAGCCTGATCTCGCGCCTGCCGCGCATCGCCGTCCTGTCTTATTACTCGCTCCTGACATCCTTCAGGGGCGGGTCGATGATCATGCATCGCTTCCTGCCCGGACAGTCCACGGCAGAAACCTTCCTGTCCATGCTGCGTCCCGACCGTCAGTTCACGCCAGAAGAAGCGCACATGCTCGACATCATGCTCGCGCTACATGCCGAGCACGGCGGCGGCAACAACTCGACCTTTACCTGTCGTGTCCTGACTTCGTCTGATACCGATCCTTACAGCGCCTACGCAGCCGCGATCGGGTCGCTTAAGGGCAGCCGCCACGGAGGCGCCAACGCAAAAGTGCTGGCTATGCAGGCCGACATCAAAGAGCACGTACAGGATTGGGACGACGAAGCGGCGCTGCGCGACTATCTGGCGCGTATCGTCCGCCGCGAGGCCTTCGACGGCGCCGGACTGATCTATGGCATGGGGCACGCGGTCTACACGAAGTCTGACCCGCGCGCGCTGATCTGCAAGCAGTTCGCGCGCCAGCTTGCCGCCGGTACGGAATTTGAGGCCCAACTGCGCCTGCTTGAAGCCATCGAGCGCGTAAGCCCGGAGGTCTTTGCCGCCGTCAAGGGCGACGACAAGGTGCTTGCCGCCAACGTTGACATGTACTCGGGCTTTGTCTATCAGATGCTGGGCATCCCTGAAGAGCTGCTGACGCCGCTGTTTGCCTGCGCGCGCATGGCAGGCTGGGCGGCGCACCGTTTTGAAGAGATCGTCTCGGGCAAACGCATCATTCGGCCCGCCTACAAACCCGCCAGCGACGTGCAGGTATTTATTCCGCGCGAGGACCGCTACTAAGAAGCGAGAGCGACAAGGCATGCTGGCCCGCCAGCACGCCTTTACATGGCTATAATTGAAAAGAAGGAAAGGGGCCTCCTATGACATCCATGTTTTCAATTACGCCATCGATTCTGGTCACAAGCGTCTTAAACCCCAACCTGCGGGTTTTTGACATCGTTATGCCAACCGAATACGGCACCAGCTACAACTCCTATGTTGTCGTAGGCTCAGAGAAAATCGCGCTGATCGAGGCGGCTCACGCGGACTTTCTTGACGCCTACTTTGCGCATCTTGACGCGGCGCTGGAAGGACGTGCGCCCGACTACCTGGTACTTGACCATACTGAGCCTGATCACACCGGCACGGTTGCCGCTCTACTTGAGCGCTACCCGGATCTGCAGATCGTCATCAGCCGCTCGGGCGCGCTCTTCTTACAAAACATCGTCAATCGCGCCGATCTTGATTGCCTGATCGTTGGCGAGGGCGACACCCTGGACCTGGGGGACAAGACACTGCGCTTCATCAGCGCTCCGCTGCTGCACTGGCCCGACACGATGTTTACCTACTGCCCGGAAGAAAAAGTAGTGTTTACCTGCGACTTTCTGGGTAGCCACTACTGCGAGCCGGAGGTATTTGACCGCCACATTCTCTACGCAGACGCCTACGAAGAGGCGCTTCGGCAATACTTTGGCGGCATCATGGCGCCCTTTAAACCTTACGTGCGCGCCGGGCTGGAGAAGCTGAGCGCGCTGGACGTCGAGGTCGCCTGCGTCAGCCACGGCCCGGTACTCACGCGCGGCTGCGAGCTTGAGCGCGTAATCGGGCGCTACGGCCAGTGGGCCGCAGAAGAAGACTCCGGGCGGGCGCTGCGCGTACCGGTATTTTATTGCAGCGCTTATGGGAGCACGAAGGCCCTGGCGCAGCGCCTGGTAAGCGGCATCCGCTCGGTACTGCCCGGCGCTGAGGTTGCGTCCTATGATCTGATCGAGCATGATCTGGCAGAGCTCGGCGCGCTTATGAACGAAAGCGACGCCTTCGCGCTGGGTTCGCCAACGATCAACCGCGACGCGCTGCCCGTTGTGTGGAACCTCCTGGCCCAGGCCGACGCCATCAACTTTGCCAAGCGCCCCGTCGCGCTCTTTGGGAGCTATGGCTGGAGCGGAGAAGCGGCCGGGCACATCGCCCAGCGCCTGACCTCGCTGAAGGCAGCGGTTTTCGAGGAGCAGCTACGCGTACAGTTCATCCCCACCGAGGCTGACCTGACAGCCGCCGAGACCTTCGGCGCCGCCTTCGCCGCAACGATCGCTCCGCAGTAATCCGCAAGCAGGGCGGCCCTCCAGCCGCGTAGCCGCTAGTGGCCCAGGTAGGAGCGTTGGACTTCGTCGCTGGCGGCCAGCTCTTCGCCGGTGCCGGTCAGCGTGATCGTGCCGGTCTCCAGCACGTAGCCGCGATTGGCGATCTTAAGCGCCATGCGTGCGTTTTGCTCAACTAAAAAGATCGTGGTGCCGGCCTGGTTGATCTCGCGGATGATCGCAAAGATCTCTTTGACCACTAACGGCGCCAGGCCCAGCGACGGCTCGTCAAGCAGCATCATACGCGGCTTGGCCATGAGCGCGCGCCCAATCGCAAGCATCTGTTGCTCGCCGCCCGACAACGTGCCAGCTTGCTGCTTACTGCGCTGTCCCAAAATTGGGAAGCGCTCAAAAACGTCCTGCAGGTCCGCGCGCACGGCCGCCTTGTCCTTGCGCAAGAACGCGCCGATCTCCAGGTTCTCGGTCACGGTCATCTCCGCAAAGATGCGCCGGCCTTCTGGGGCCTGCGAGATACCCATCGCCACGCGCTTTGAGGCGGAGAGCTGGGTGATGTCTGCGCCGTCAAAGCTAATCGTACCAGACTTAGGTTTGATCAGCCCGGAGATCGTGCGCAGCGTCGTCGATTTGCCCGCGCCGTTTGCGCCAATAAGCGTGACGATCTCGCCTTCCTCGATGGACAGGCTCACGCCGTGGAGCGCCCGGATCACGCCGTAGTCAACGACCAGGTCGTTTACCTCAAATATCATCGTCGTCTCCCAGATAGGCTTCGATGACCCGCTGGTCGTGCTGGATCTCTTCCGGCGTGCCTTGCGCGATCAACTGGCCGTGGTCAAGCACGTAGATGCGCTCGCAGACCCGCATCACAAGCGACATATCATGTTCGATCAGCAGCACCGACAGCTTAAAGTCGCGTCGGATGCGCTTGATGGTCTCTGCCAGAGCGGCCGTTTCGGTCGGGTTCATGCCCGCCGCTGGCTCGTCAAGCAGCAGAAGTCTGGGCCGGGTTGCCATGGCGCGCGCGATCTCGAGGCGGCGCTGCTCGCCGTAGGGCAGGTTCTTTGCCAGCTCGTCTTTCTTTGACAGCAGGTCGAAGACCTCCAGCAGCTCCTCCGCGCTTGCGATCAGGTCGCGCTCCTCACGGTAGTAGCGTCCCAGATGCGTCAGCGAGGCAAACAGGCTCGAGCGGACCTCGCCGTTAAGGGCGATGCGCACGTTGTCAAGCACCGTCATCTCTTTGAAGAGCCGGATGTTCTGGAAGGTGCGCGCCAGACCCAGCGACGTGACCGCATAGGGCTTTTTGCCCACCAGGCTGATCGTACGGTTGCGCTCCTTATCCTGAAGCTCGATCGTACCAGAGGTCAGCTTATAGACTCCCGTGATCAGGTTAAAGATCGTCGTCTTGCCAGCGCCGTTCGGGCCAATCAGGCCGACGAGCTCCCCGTCGTCAACAACCATGTTGACGTTGAAGACAGCCGTCAGACCACCAAAGACGATCGTGGTATTTTCAAGTGTAAGAAGCGGCATCATTCAACCCGCTCTTTTCGTCGGAAGGGCTTCTTAAGCAGGTCGCCTATTTCCATCGTGCCCATCAGGCCTTGCGGACGGAAGAGCATGATGATGATCAGCAGCAGCGCGTAGATGATCATGTTGACGCGCGAGAAGTCGATAGTAAACAGATGGAACACGTTAAGCGGCGGCGCGATCTGGAAGAACTGCGTGAGCGCCGTCAAGAGCACCGCTGCGATCACCGAGCCGCTGATGCTGCCCAGGCCGCCAAAGACCACCAGGACCAGGATGTTGATCGACTCCAGGAAGTCGAAGTTGCCGGGCTTGATGAAGTAGAAAAACGACGCGTACAAGCCGCCGGCGATGCCCGCGAAAAACGCGCCGAGCGCAAAGGCCATGACCTTGTACTTCGTCGAGTTGATGCCCATGGACTCCGCCGCGATCTCGTCCTCACGGATGGCGATGCAGGCGCGTCCGCGCGATGACTTGATGAAGTTATTGATCACCAGAACCGTGATGGTCGCAAACAGGAATAACCAGGGCCAGGTCGCTATCTGGGTGTCACTCGCTAACCCGTACGCGCCGCCCGTAATATTCAGATTGAGAAAAATGACGCGGATGATTTCTGCCATGCCCAGCGTGGCTATAGCCAGATAGTCGCCCTTAAGGCGCAGCGTCGGAAACCCGATAAGCACCCCAAAGATCATCGCAAGGATACCCGCCGCAAGCATGCCGCACAAAAAACCCGGTATCGTGGGGTACTGCGCCACGATCAGCGCGCAGGTATAGGCGCCGATCGACATGAAGCCCGCGTGCCCGAGCGAGAACTGCCCGGTAAAGCCCGTGATCAGGTTAAGGCTGACCGCCAGGATAACATTGATGCAGATGGTCGCCAACAGACTGTCGTAGACGTCGTTGACAATGCCGTACCAGCGCAGGAACTGCACGATGCCAAAGGTAGCCAGGATGATCAGCAGGATCACGAAGTTCTTCACCGTGAGCATACCGAGGCCTTTTGCCATGAGCTTTTTCTGCGCGCTTTGCTGCGGGGCGGATGCTGCAGGGGCGGCGGGCTGCTCGACCGGCGCGGGCGTGGCTGACTCTGTCTTGCGGATGCGCGCCATGACTACACCTTGTTCCCTTGCTTCTTGCCCAGCAAGCCGGAGGGCTTGAACAGCAGGACCAGGATCAGAATCGCGAACACCGCCGCGTCACGATACAGCGAGCTGCCGTAGCCGGCGACCAGCGTCTCGATCACGCCGATGCTCATGCCGCCCATCATGGCGCCCGGAATGTTGCCGATACCGCCAAATACCGCCGCCACGAAGGCCTTCAGGCCCGGCATCATACCCATCAACGGGTTGATCGAGTTATAGAAAATACCGACCATCACGCCGGCTGCGCCCGCCAGCGCAGAGCCCAAAAGAAAGGTAAACGAGATCGTGCGATCAACGTTGATGCCCATGAGCTCGGCCGCCTCGCGATCGTAAGAGACCGCGCGCATAGCCTTGCCCTGCTTGGTCTTTTTGACAATAAACTGAAGCAACAGCATGAGGGCTATTGAAACGACCACGATGATGATCTGCTGAACGCTGATCACCACGCCGCCGATATTAAACACTTTATGGGATAGTACATTGGGGGGGTAGGAGCGTACCTGCGCTCCTACAAAATACATCATGGTGTAATCCAACAGAAGCGAGACTCCGATCGCCGTGATCAGAACCGCAATGCGCGATGAATTACGCAGGGGCTTGTAGGCGATACGCTCGATACAGACCCCTAAGACGGCGCAAGTCGCCATCGCGATGATGAGCGCCCCGACAAAACCCAGTCGGGGCGCGAACACCGTTACTGCATAGCCCACGTATGCGCCCATCATATAGATGTCGCCGTGCGCAAAGTTGATCAGCTTCACGATGCCATAGACCATCGTGTAGCCCAGCGCGATCAAGGCATAGATACTCCCTTGAGAGAGGCCGTTGACCAGTTGCTGTAAAAATTTCTCCATTGGTACCTATGTACTACTCGGTCGAGCCTCTGGCGCTACTCTGAACGCGTCGCGGCAACCTGCTTGCCACCCTGCATCTCGATAACAACCGCGGACTTTACCACGTTGTGGTCCGGACCAACACTGAAGGTACCAGTCGCACCCGTGAAGTCCTTGGTGCTGGCCAGAGCCTTGGCGATCTCTTTTGAGTCGGTCGAGTTGGCGCGCTTGATGACGTCAGCAACGTACTTGCCCAGGTCGTAGCCCATAGCGATAAAGGCGTTGGGGTCCTGACCGTTGTTCTGGGACTTGTAGTCGTTGATGAAGTTCTGCACCGCGTCGCTCTTATCAAGCGAAGAATAGTGGTCCGAGAAATACACGTCGTTGGCGTTAGCCGCGCCAGCGATGTTGGCAAGCTCCGGCGAGTCAAAGCCATCGGCGCCCAGGATCGGCTGCGTCAGACCCAATTGGCGCGCCTGCTTGATGATCAAGCCGGCCTCCTGGTAATACCCCGGAACAAACATGACGTCAAACTGCTTTGACTTCAGACTGGTGAGCACGGCGTTAAAGTCCTGGTCACCGGCGGTGTAGGCGCTCTCGCCCACGATCTGACCGCCGTTCTTTGTGAACTGCGTCTTAAAGTTGGCAGCCAGGCCCTTAGCGTAGTCGCTTGAGCTGTCAGCATAGATGACCGCGGACTTAGCGTTAAGCGTGTTGCTGGCATAGTTTGCCATGATCTTGCCCTGGAACGAGTCGGTAAAGCAGGTGCGGAACACGTAGTCGCGCACTTTGTTCGTCTTCGCGTCAACGGTGATGTCGTCATCAGCCGTCGCAGAAGAAGAGATGATCGGAATCTGATGGCTCTGCGCAACGGGAATGGACGCCCGGAAGTTACCGGAGGTCGCCGGCCCAACGGACAGGACGACTTTTTCCTGCGACATCAGGGTTTGCTCGGCAGAAGTAGCCTGAGCCGGATCGGACTTGTTGTCCTTAGAAACAACTTCAAGCTGCTTGCCCAGGACGCCGCCCGCTTTGTTGACTTCGTCGATAGCCATCTTGAAGCCTTTGAGCGAATCGCTCCCGTACGTGGCAACCGCACCGCTCAGCTCGTAGTTAGCGCCGATCTTGATCGTGGCGCCACTTGCATCTGTGCCTGTCGTGGAGTTGTCGGTCTTCTTTGAGCAGCCGGACAGCGCCAGTGCGAGAATCAGCACCAGAGACAGCGCGGCCACTCCAAATTTTTTATACATAATTTCGGGTCTCCTTTCCTTTGCCAAATACAGAGTGCTGTCTAGTTTACTACATAAAAAGGCGCATTTTGGCAATTTACTACCGCTAAGCCGCCTTTTACTCCCAGGGTGGGAGGACCAGGCGGGTTACGGGGTAAAGATCGGCGGCGCCACAGACTTCCGCAAACTCCGGCGTCAGACGAGCGACCGGGGCAAGCTCGGTCGGCACGGTCGTCGCCACCAGCGGCAGGTCCAGCGCGGCGGCGACCTGCTCCCCAAAGGGATAGGCGCGCGCTACGGTTGCCAGGTCGGTCTCGTCTTGCAGGTGGCTGTTGTTGATGACGCCGGTCAGCGCGACGCCAGCGGCGGCCTCGATCTGGCGTGCGATGCCCACCGCCTGGGCAGGGGTATCGGTCAGATTGCGGCTGCGGTTGATGACGTAGTAGAAGTTGAGCGTGGCGGCGCGCGCGGCCTCCTGCAACTGCTTGCGATAGACGCCGAGCACCGTAGCGCCCACGTCGTCGCCGCCCACGTCGAAGATGACCGGGCCGCCGGTGTGCGTAAACGCCGCGGCGACGGCAGGCGCGATGGTCGGCGTGTCCAGCGTCGTACCCGCAAAGACCGGCGTGATCATCTCGACCTGCTCGGCCGCCAGATCTTCCTGGTAATCAGAGCTACGGAAGTAGGGGTTGACGATGTCGAGATCAATCAGCATGACCTGTGTGCTGCGCGCCGCCAGATCGATCGACAGATTGAGCGCAAGGTTCGTCTTGCCCACGCCATAGTGACCCACGATGAGGGTGATCGGCTTATCGATGATATCTGTTGCAGTGATCAAGCGCATGGAGAGAGCCCCTTTCTTTGCTTCTTATCGTACCCCTTCTGACGCCTCATGCTCCATAATAGAATCAGGTCTGTCATTGCGAGGAGCGTAGCGACGCGGCAATCCAGAGGATGGACATGGCACCGTGTGATCATAAGAGAACAGGAATAGCGTAGCTCATGCAAGATTTTCTCTCACAAAACCCTGAAGAGTTCGCGCGCCTGCTGGAGAGCTGGGGGCAGCCTGCCTATCGCCTGCGTCAGCTTAACGAGTGGATCTGGCAGCGCGGCGCAACCAGCTACGAGCAGATGACGAACCTGCCGTCGGCGCTGCGCGAACGTCTGGCCGCGGAGCTCCCCTTGCAGCGCGCGGTGGTGGCGCGCCGCCTGCAGGCACGCGACGGCGCCCGCAAGTACCTGCTGCAGTTTGCCGACGGGGTCGCGGTCGAGACGGTCGGCATCCCGGACGGCGCGCCTGACGCTCCCCGGCGCCTGACGGTCTGCGTCTCCAGCCAGGCGGGCTGCGCTTTGGGTTGCGTATTCTGCGCGACGGGACGCCAGGGCTTGCAGCGCAACTTAAGCGCAGGCGAGATCGCCGAGCAGGCAAGCGTCGTTGGCGCAGACTTTGGGCGCACCGTCACCAACGTTGTCGTCATGGGGCAGGGCGAACCCTTCGCCAACTACGACGCAACGATCGATGCGTTGCGGCTGCTCAACAACCCGGCGGCCTTCAACATCGGAGCGCGCCACATCACGGTCTCGACCAGCGGCGTCATCGGCGGCATTGAGCGCCTGGCGGGTGAGCCGGAGCAGTTCCGCCTGGCGGTCTCGCTGCACGCGGCGACCCAAGAACTCCGCGACCAGTTGATGCCCGGCCTGCGCGGCCAGCCACTGAGCGAACTGCGCGACGCCCTGCGACAGTACCGCGAACGCAGCGGACGACGGGTCAGCTTGGAGTATGTACTGCTGAGCGGCGTCAACGACCGGGAAAGCGACCTTATGGCGCTGGCAGACTTCGCCCGCGCCACAAGCGTCCACATCAACCTCCTGCCCTACAACGACACCGCAGAGGCCAGCCCTTCCCTGCGCCCGGAGGACCAAGCCCGCACGCAGGCGATCGCCGAGCAACTGCGCGCCGCTGGGATCGAGACGAGCGTGCGCCGCTCCCGCGGCGCAGAGATCGCCGCCGCCTGTGGCCAGCTCGCAGGCTCGCCGACGCCACCCCCGAGCCAGTGACAAAAGGGACCAGGTCCTTTGTCACCTTCAGTTTATTATCCGTAACTTACACTTCACGCGCAGGCCTAGCAAAAAGGTCAACATTATGTTAACCTTTTTGCATGCAAAAAACTTTACTAAACATAGACAAGCTCCGCGAAATCGCTCTTGATCAGTGCGGATACATCACAACGACCCAAGCAAATAATGCAGGCGTAACGAAAGCCGCACTTTCTGTTCTAGCAAAACGAGGGAGGATTGAACGTGTCGCATTTGGTGTGTACAGAGTTCCCCAAACGCCCGTAACACAATACGATCCCTTTATGCTGGCCGTCCTGTGGACTGGCGCACCGGAGGCCGCCTTGAGCCATGAAACTGCTCTTGCTGCTTATGAGGTATCTGACATAAATCCAACCGTTATCCATATTACTGTAGCAAAGAAACGAAGAATCAACCGAAGTGGAGGCATGGGCTATGTCCTCCACCATCAGGATCTTGGCCCTGATCAGATCACCTGGTGGCAGCAAATCCCCATTGTCACCCTAAGGACAGCACTAGAGCAATGCTTGCAAAGTGGTACCCCCCGCTATTTGCTGCGCCAGGCAATCGAGAATGGCAGCCGAGTAGGCCTGTTGCTCGCAGACGACGTTACAAAGCTCACTAAAAATCTGGAGGATCGTAATGGATGACACTACAAAGCAAATCAACCTCACTGAAGGTTTGAACTCCTTACGCCCAAAAACAAAAGAGCCTCCTTCAACACGCGTGTTAGATTCCTGGATCGCACATGCCGAAACCGATACGTTCGGCGAGCGTGGCGGTCGTCTCGCATGGCTGGTTGCCTCAACTATCGTTACCGCTATGCTTCAGCAAGTAGTGGATGGAACCGGCAAGAGTCGCTTTAGCCTTAAGGGTGGCACATTGCTTCAACATAGGCTTGGACTTGCCGCCAGGGCCACCAAAGACCTTGACGGTATCGTGCGCGGAGACATCGAAGATTTTGTCGCCGCCATGGACAAATGTCTTCAGCAATCGTGGGGTCCTATTGATTTCAGGCGAACCGAGCTAGAGATTATCAATACTCCGGCAAAACTGATTAAGCCGCGGAGCTTCGAGGTTATTCTTATCCTTCGTGGTCAAACATGGCGACGAATAAAGGTAGAGATATCGCCCGATGAAGGCAACGCAGGCTCCTCTCAAGAAGAGTTTGCCGCGCCGTCACTTGCAGGTTTCGGGTTGCCAACACCCGATTATCTTGTTGGTCTTGCAATGAGTTATCAGATCGCGCAAAAGGTACACGCTGCCAGTGACCCCCATGACCCACCTGAATTCATTAATGAGCGACCCAGAGATGTAATCGATTTGCTCTTGCTGAAAGAGCTGGTTGAAACTACTGGCGAACCAAACAATGCTGAGATTAAGTCAGCTATCGAGGATATATTCACGGCAAGAGGAAAAGAAGCGCTTGCTCTGGGCCGTCCAGTTCGTACCTGGCCAATACAGATCATTGCCCATTCGCACTGGAATGCAGACTACACATCTGCAGCAACATCCGTAGACATTGAACTGACGCTCGACGAAGCTGTTGGGCAGGTAAATGCCTGGCTTGGCTCGCTGTAACTGTCTCTGCCAACTAAGTACAACCTGAAACCAACACCTATGCAGCGTGCGCTACAGGGAGGCCGATAGCCGAGATCACTGCTGACAAAAAGGACCTGGTCCTTTGTTACCGGCGGCGGCGTAGGGTTGCGGGGAGGGGCAGGGCAAGGCCGATAGCCAGGGCTGCTCCCAGAATCACCGAGACACCCAGAGCGTCGCCCGCCTGGGGCAAACCGCTCGGGGCTGCGCCACCAGCGGGGGTGTCGTCTGTGCCGTCCGTGCCGCCACCACCAGCGCCCTTGCCGCCTTCATCTTCTCCTCCGCCAGCAGGCGCGTCAACAGGGATATAGAGGATGGGATTGCCCTCGACATCGGTTCCCCATAGGATGCCCGCGGGAGGATACGGCAAGTCTGCGTCAAAGCCCGCGGTCACCACTGTGCTTGCCGGCTCGACAAAAACCGCGATCTGACGTATGGGAGCGTCAAGACCGGGCGTGTCAACAACCGTAAGCGTCAGGGTGTATCCTATGCCCTCGGGGTAGTTCACCACATCCCAGGTGACGTCGTCGTAGCCCTCGACGTTGAGCGCAGAGAGCGGGATCGTCTCTTCCGCGTCACTGACGCTGACACCCGTAATCCGCAGGAGGTCGTCAAGAGAGAGCTTGACGGGGTAGCGCACATAGAGCACGGGACGCTCGACGTTGATGACCGGCGGCGTATCCGGGTAGTAGACGTCAAAGATATTTGCGCTGTTATCATCGGTCACGGTCCAGACCGCCTGCACCGCGACCCCGGCTGCAAAACCAACCGGGCGCAGCGCGTCAAGCAGCGCTGCGGGGTGATCGATGACGTCGCCCGCGTTATAGACGCCGGGGAGCGGGACGGTCGCGATGACGGCCCCGTCTGCGCTGAAGGTGTGGTAGCGAACCTGCGCCGTATAGACCACAACCTCCGGCTCGTAGTCATACACATAGATGATCGTCTCATC